>PPYF01424592.1_pt1 | contig 64809 bp, 56 predicted proteins | sample 1559871 | NCBI WGS metagenome assembly PPYF01 (sample SAMN08240021, study PRJNA423297) | Human gut metagenome, whole genome shotgun sequencing project. | reverse complement strand
TATTTTCTTACGGGCATTTTTATTTTATCGGCTGAAAGACAGCCGATAAAATTGTCGTGGCGGAAAATAGTATGGTTACGGTCTAAACTATTAAATATACAATAATGGAGTTACCTTTTGCTGAATCATGGAAAATAAAGATGGTAGAACCCATCCCAAAAAGCACGTGAAGAGTGCGAGCTATGGATTAAAGAAGCACATTATAATGTTTTTCAACTCAAATCAGAACAAGTTTATATAGACCTCATCACCGACTCCGGCACCGGAGCGATGAGCGATTGCCAATGGGCGGGAATGATGCTAGCTGATGAAAGCTATGCCGGAGGACACGCCATCTTCATTGATGCGCCTAAAGTGCTGACACATGTTCCTCAAGAAGAATTCCCGGCGCAGACGCTAACCGTAGAGCTCTACCTGGAAGCCGGTATCCATGGATGCGAAATCGGTTATATCCTTGCCGACCGTAATCCGGTGACCCATGAAAATCGCTTTAACGGCCTTGACCTACTTCGCCTCGCAATCCCCCGCAGAGTATATACCGACAATCACATGAATGTAATAGCTGCCGCCCTCAAAAATGTATATGAACGCAGAGAAAGAATCACTCATGGAGTACGTATCGCCTGGGAAGCTCCCTTAATGAGACACTTCACAGTTCAATTGGAAAGATTATAAACTTGGAGAATATTTGTTCGCGTAAAACAAAAGTGTTCCCCAAGTGTTTATATTATAATCGAACTTAATACGTAAAAATTATGGCAGAAGATTATAAATTAATAGACAACGAAGAAAAACATCGGTATGAATTTCAGATCGATGGCAAAATAGCTGAAATAGACTATATCAAATCAAACAATGGAGAAATATACCTTGTACATACCGAAGTACCCGCCTCATTAGGCGGCAAGGGAGTAGGCTCACAACTTGCGGAAAAAGCATTGGCAGACATCGAGCGACAAGGTCTACGTTTGGTACCGCTTTGTCCGTTTGTAGCCGGATATATTCACAAACATCCGGAATGGAAGCGAATTGTAATGCGTGGTATTCATATTAAATAAATACATATATGGGAAAAAAAATTGAATATACCAATGGTGAACTGACCATTGTGTGGCAGCCTGAATTATGTCAGCACGCCGGAATATGTGTAAAGATGCTACCCAATGTTTATCATCCCAAAGAAAGACCCTGGGTGCAGATTGAAAATGCGACAACAGAAGAATTAATTGCACAAATCGGCAAATGTCCGTCAGGAGCATTGAGCTATCGACTTAATAAAAAAGAGAAATAACCCAATAGTGAAAGACTTCGCCTGAAAGGCTTTGAATTCATAAAAATGAGATTGCTTCAAAATAAAAAAATGAGGCAGTCTCATTTTTCGTTTTAGAAAGACACTACAATCGGACAATGATAACACACCGAGAAAAGAGCCTCACACATTTCCTCGTCCGTTCAATTCAATGTCCACGTCAATACAAAGTCCGGACAAATACGATAACCGACAGAATAAAGTTCTTGCTGCGCCGTAACCAACTCCTGAACCTGAAACGTCCCCTCCTCTTGAGGAATAAAATGCGTCAGCCGGAGTTTACGAAGATCAGCATCCGCATTTTCCATCCGCTTGAAAACAGCTTCCTTTGCCGACCAATGCAATAACAGCCCCCAAGTTATATCTCCCTGATAAGATTCTACTTGCTCGTCAGGACGGACATAGCGGTCGCATACCTTGTGAACCCGTTGGGCATATTGTTCAATGTCAATGCCTACCGGAACCGAAGAAGCAAGCATCACCGCCACATAACCTTTCGTATGAGAAATACTGATAAAAAAAGAATGATCTGTGAGATAAGGTTTCCCCTCGAGAGAGTAACCGATTTCCTTATCCTCCTGCAACATGGAATACAACAGAACACGAACCGACAACCATTCCATCTTACGACGTTCGGAGACAAAGCGATTCAATTCCTGCTCACAGAAAGCTCTTCGCGCACCGGGCAAAAGAAGCAATAAAGCATCCAAAGACTCTTCCATCTTCCAGACAGCCCACTGTATACCATTCGTCTTATACTGCAGAAACAACGCCATCTTCCACTTCCTTCGGCAAAATTGTAAACTTAACTTTCAATATACGGCGACTATCCATTTCGAGCACTTCAAACTCATAATTGTGATACGTCACTTTCTCATGCAGCGCCGGGAATTCACCTTTAATTTCGAGCAACATACCTGCCAATGTATCTGCATCTCCCACCACCTTTTCAAATTCGTCTTCGTCTACTTTTGCAATCTTATAGAAATCCGTCAATTGCGTTTTCGCTTCAAATATCCAGGTATGGTCATTCAAGACAACGTATGTACGCTCTTCATCATCGTATTCGTCGTGAATCTCACCTACAATCTCTTCGATAATATCCTCCATCGTTACCAGTCCGGAAGTTCCTCCAAACTCATCCACAACAATAGCAATATGAATCTTATTCGCCTGGAAGTCACGCAGCAAATCATCAATCATCTTCGTCTCCGGCACAAAATAAGCCGGACGAATCAATGACTGCCAACGGAAATTATCCCCCTTATTGACATGAGGCAGAAGGTCTTTAATATACAGCACCCCTTTAATATTGTCCCGTGAACCAGAATAGATAGGAATACGTGAATAAGCATTTTCAATGATACATTGCATCACCTCCTTGAAAGATGTACGGATATCCAGATCGACCATATCCAGACGTGATGTCATCACCTCCTTCACGGTTTCCCCACCGAAACGGATAATTCCCTCCAGAATATTATTCTCTTCAGAAAGCTCCGCTTTATCCGTCAATTCCAACGCGTGCGACAGTTCATCCACAGAAATATTGTGACTCTTCTTCACAAAATGCTTATTCAGAAAAGTTGTCGAACGCACAAGCACAGTAGCTATCGGACGGAATACCTTTTCCAGAAAGTAAATTCCCGGTGCCGAAAAACGGCAAAAGGCCAATGTTTTCTGTGCCGAATAAATCTTAGGCATAATTTCACCGAACAACAACAGGAGGAAGGTCAGGATGACGGTCAGTATCAGGAACTCTGCCAACGGAGAATGGAAAACAAACACATTCATAAAGAAGAAATTGCAGAGCATGATAATGGTCACATTCACAAAATTGTTCGTAATCAATATCGTTGCCAAGAGACGTTCGGTGTCCCCAAGAAGAGCACTTATTTTATCGTCGGAAGGATGATTGCGCTCATCAATATCATTCCGATCAGAAGGAGATAGCGAGAAAAAAGCTATTTCGGAAGCCGAAGCAAAGCCGGAAGCAAGCAGGAGCACACCTGCCAGCGCTATGGCAATAATAGCAGAGATAGAAGGAGTGTTTACGGTAATACCGTTGAAAATATCAGCCAATTGGCTTAAATAACCATCTGAGTCCAAAGAGTTTATATTTTAGTTAAACAAAAGATAATGTGCCAATGAGTTAGAAAAAATCGATTGGCACACTATCACATTATTTAGAACGGCAAATCATCTGCCGGATTATCTTGTACAGGTTGCGCCTGCGACTGCTGCGTTTGTTGCGGCTGGCCGGCAACCGGTTGTTGCTGCTGTCCCATAGCAGGCTGTCCGGAAGCAGAAGCTCCCGCACCCGGGTTGGCTCCTTTCGGAGACAACATTTCCATATTATCCACATAAATTTCGGTGATATAGCGCATAGCACCCGACTGGTCACTGTAAGAACGCGTTCTTATCTTCCCTTCCAGATACAGCTTGTCACCTTTGTGCACATATTTATCTACAATCTCCGCCAAACGGTTAGATGCAACGATATTATGCCACTCTGTTCTTTCGGGAATCTGGGTTCCATTAGCCAACGTATATCCACGATCCGTCGTAGCCAATGGGAAAGTTGCTACTGCCGAACCTGTATCGAAGTATTTCACCCGAGGATCTTGTCCTACATTTCCTACCAATATCACTCTATTTACTGACATATCTGTATCAAGTTTATGATTCTTAAAATTAAATCTGCTGCCAAAATTAAACAGAATAACAATAGGATGCAAGAATTTTAAGTATTAAAACTTAATACTTGCCATTTAGTGCTTGCAGCAGAGTTTGCACCAGCCTTGAAATAGCGTACTGCTCCAGTTCCTCCACTTTTATTTTCTGGAAATCACCGAAAGAAGTCAAATTTTCAGATAATGTTACTTCATACAGATTAGCATAAATCACCCGGTGAGACAACACATGCTTCACTTCCCTGCAAACAGAACGTACCACCGGCACTTCCCCTGATGCAAAGAATGCACGGAATTCTGGCAAAGCAAGAAACTCTTCTTCCGAAAGAGCCGTCGGAGTCTCTATCAATGGCAATTCGAACAGATTCTTCCAAATATCATTTCCTGTTCGTTTATTTATAAAGGTATACGCGCCCGCACGTACATAAATATAATTGAAGTAACGGTTGGTAGTCTTTGTCTTATGCTGTTTCACCGGAAGCTTTGTCATTAACCCCTTCGAAAGTGCCGAGCAACCGCCTGCCAACGGACAGAACAAACAGTTGGGCGACTGCGGAGTACACTGAATCGCTCCGAAATCCATTATCCCCTGATTGTAAACAGCCGGATGCTTTTTATCCAACATCTCATCTGCCAATGCTGCAAAGAGTCTTTTTCCTTCCGTCGAATCAATCGGAGTATCTATACCGAAATAACGTGAAAGCACCCGATACACATTGCCATCCACCACCGCATAAGGCATACCGTAAGCAAACGAACAGATAGCTGCCGCCGTGTACTCCCCCACTCCTTTCAGAGCCAGCACTTCCGGATATGTTTTCGGGAAAACACCATTCGTGCTTTTGGCGGCAGCATGAAGATTGCGGGCACGCGAATAATACCCCAACCCCTGCCAATACTTCATCACCTCGTCCTCATCCGCAGCAGCCAAAGTCTGTACATCGGGAAAACGCTTGATAAAGCGAAGAAAATAATCATACCCCTGCGCCACCCGCGTCTGTTGAAGAATAATCTCCGAAATCCAGATCAGATACGGATCGGCAGACTCCCTCCAGGGCAGTTCACGTTTATTCTCTTCATACCACTCTACAATCGTTTTCGTAAACTCGTTCATATCCTCATTCCTAATGTATTATCTAACATTTATCTTGTATATCCTACTCAAAAGGCACACAAAAGTAACTCTTTTAGCTCTAAGAAAACCCTATGCCACTATTTTTTTAGAAAAATGTGCAGAATATATTTTTTTAGGAGCTTAAAAAGCTATATATTTGCAGTCCAAAAAATTAGCAATAACATAGTAATAATATTTTTTTTAAGGAAAAATGACTAAAGCAGATATTGTAAACGAGATTACAAAGAAAACTGGGATTGATAAGCAGACAGTTCTTACAACAGTTGAGGCATTTATGGATGCAGTAAAGGATTCACTGTCTAACGATGAGAACGTATACCTGCGTGGGTTTGGTAGTTTCGTAGTAAAGAAAAGAGCACAGAAAACTGCTCGTAACATTTCTAAAAACACTACGATCATTATTCCGGAGCACAACATTCCGGCTTTCAAACCGGCTAAGACATTTACAATTTCAGTAAAGAAATAATAAACAAGAGTATTAACCCATAAAATGTGAAGCTATGCCAAGCGGAAAAAAGAAAAAAAGACATAAAATGTCTACGCACAAGCGTAAAAAAAGACTAAGAAAGAACAGACATAAAAGCAAAAAATAATTTTTAAGTCTGGATCACACAGAAATAAAGAACAAACTTGCGAAGCTAATGTCTTTCAAGTTTGTTCTTTGTTTAAGTAGCTAACCCTAAATGAACAATTTGTCAAAAAAGTTGTTCATATAAATGAGATTCAATCAATAATAAGGAAACAAAACAGTGACAAGTGAACTAGTAGTTGACGTACAGCCCAAAGAGGTCTCCATCGCCCTTCTCGAAGATAAGAGCCTGGTGGAACTTCAAAGCGAAGGAAGAAATATTTCTTTCTCTGTGGGCAATATGTATTTGGGACGTATCAAGAAATTGATGCCCGGACTAAATGCATGCTTTGTAGACGTCGGTTACGAGAAAGACGCTTTCCTTCATTATTTAGACTTGGGTCCTCAATTTAACTCACTCGAAAAGTTTGTAAAGCAGACTTTAAGCGACAAAAAGAAGCTGACCTCCATCAGCAAAGCAACCCTGCTTCCCGACCTTGACAAGGATGGAACCGTATCCAACACCCTCAAAGTAGGACAAGAAGTAGTGGTGCAAATCGTTAAGGAACCGATCTCCACTAAGGGACCGCGACTGACGTCCGAAATTTCGTTTGCCGGACGCTATCTCGTACTGATCCCTTTCAATGATAAGGTTTCTGTTTCACAAAAAATTAAATCGAGCGAAGAGCGCGCCCGCCTTAAACAACTGCTAATGAGCATCAAGCCTAAAAACTTTGGTGTCATTGTCCGCACGGTAGCCGAAGGCAAACGCGTAGCCGAACTCGACGGAGAGCTTAAAGTTTTGGTTAAGCATTGGGAAGATGCGATGGTAAAAGTACAAAAAGCCACCAAGTACCCGACGTTGATTTATGAAGAAACCAGCCGCGCCGTAGGTTTGTTGCGCGACCTCTTCAACCCATCATTTGAGAATATTCACGTCAACGACGAGGCTGTGTACAATGAAATTAGGGATTACGTATCACTGATTGCGCCCGACCGGGCTAATATCGTGAAACTGTACAAAGGCCAACTTCCCATTTACGACAATTTCGGTATCACCAAGCAGATTAAATCATCGTTTGGTAAAACAGTCTCTTACAAGAGTGGTGCCTATCTGATTATTGAGCACACTGAGGCGCTTCACGTAGTAGACGTGAACAGCGGTAACCGCACCAAGAATGCCAACGGGCAGGAAGGTAACGCACTCGAAGTAAATCTGGGAGCCGCCGACGAGCTGGCCCGCCAACTGCGATTAAGAGACATGGGTGGTATCATTGTCGTCGACTTCATCGATATGAATGAAGCCGAAAACCGTCAAAAGCTTTATGAACGAATGTGTGCCAATATGCAGAAAGACAGGGCACGGCATAATATTCTGCCGCTTAGCAAATTTGGGCTAATGCAGATTACACGCCAACGTGTGCGTCCGGCAATGGACGTCAACACGACCGAAATCTGTCCTACTTGCTTCGGCAAAGGCACCATCAAATCGTCCATTCTCTTTACGGACACTTTGGAGAGTAAAATTGATTACCTGGTCAATAAACTGAAGGTTAAGAAATTCTCGTTACACGTCCATCCGTATGTTGCCGCCTACATCAATCAGGGACTCGTTTCCCTGAAACGGAAGTGGCAAATGAAATATGGATTCGGTATTAAGATTATTCCAAGTCAGAAACTCGCATTCCTGCAATATGTGTTCTATGATACACATGGAGAGGAAATCGATATGAAGGAAGAAATCGAAATCAAATAGACAGAAAAGGCGGCTCGTTAGGTACGGGTCGCCTTTTTGTTTGATTGTTGCTCGCTCTTCTTTCAAATCATAATATAACAGACGAGTATGTTTATCATCATCATTTGGAAGCAGCAGATTAAAATTATTTTTCTCATAAAAGGGGGGATGTGAGGAAGTAAAATAGAAAGAATGGGTATCTGGTAATTATCGTGCGATAATCTACAACTAAGATTTCTTCTTAAAGATTGAAAAGCCCGGACTTTCGCAAGCCCGGGCTTTCTGTATTCTCTCAAAGCATCTCCTTAATTTATAGGGAAATGGGGTACTAGTATTAAAGATTTTAGCGTACTAGCATAATGTAAGGAGATACATTCGAAGTAAAGATAAAAGGGATGCCAGTGGGAAATTAGGGAAGGCATCCCTTTTCTTATAGAAGAACAAAGATAGAAGGATGGACTTTCACAAGCTGTGTCCTTCGCTTTGTTCTGGGGTAAAAAAATATCTTTTCACACATAGGTGAAGAAGGGATTTATGAAATAGCGCTTGACAATGCTGTCGGATTTATTTTCACTGTAACCGTCTTACCGCTACCATAATTAGTAATTGTTCCCCAACGTGACTCGGCAACAATATTAACAACAATGCTAGCTTCAGCTTTCAGCTGCTTTCCTGTATTGGTAAGAGTCAAAGCACCCGTATTCTTATCTAATTTAACATAATTAGTGTCAGAGGCATTATCTAATACGAATGTAGGAGCTACAAATCCGAATATACCCAATGGAGTTACTCCCCAATCGCTACCAGCTTTTACTTCCTGACCTGCGTTCCACATTACCTTGCCATTAGAAGCTGTCCATTTAGCTCCTGTTGCAAGTTGAGCAGTTGCATCCAATTTATCACTACCAATCTTCACTATCGCGTCAGTCGGAGCAGTCCATTCACCACTAAGATCAGCAAGAGTAAAGGTTGTTTCCTTAGAAGCTACTAATTCTATATCTGCTCCAGCCGCATTTTTAGCAATAACCTTAGCAACAACTACTATAGCCTTAGCAGGAATAGGGTTAGAGTATGTATTATCCACTTTCAATACATTGTCTGCAAGGCTAACACCAGTGATCGCTTCTTCCAGTGAGAACTGAACAGTAGCACCTACCTTCTTAGCATTGTCCACAATCGTTGCATAGTTCTTAAAGAGAGAAGGGATTTCCATCATGAAATTCATAGATGTAGGCTTGTCTGCCGGAAGAATATTTGCGATCAAAGCCAAACTTGATCCACCAGTAATAATCTTATCATCATACGTCAATGTATAATCAGCAGTTGTTACCTCAACTGTAATTGATGGTTTCAAAGTAAAGTTCTGTACATCAGATACCTTTACTTTCACTTCCGGTGTATAAGTACCTGCTACCGTACCTTTCGGGACTACAATTACCAATTCGTTTTTAGTGTTATCTTTAGGTTTCAAATATACTCCATTTGCATCTTTAAAGTCAAAATTCTCTGCTGGCAATTTTTCATAAGCTTCCTTACTAATACCAATCTGACCACCACCAGTACCATAAGCAATTGTTACATCAGCTACGTATTCTTTTGTTCCATCAAATTGAGCTGGCGAAAGAGTTGAAGTAACTTCCGGATCTGACGATGCCGCTTTAGCGGTAACATCAGCAAAAGTAGTAACTTGTTTGAAATCAGTACCAGTGATTATTACAGTGGCTTTTGGAGTTGCTTTTTTACCATTAGAAGAAACGTTATTATACTCCTTCAATTTCACCACACCATTCTCAATGGTATAAGAATCTGGATCAGTTCCCTCTACCTTATATGACACTACGAACTTCTCGGCATTCACACTGCTTGCCATTGGCTCATCAGTAATCACATCACCAGCTCTGTCTTTACCAGTAATCTGAAGAACAGCTCCTGTTGCATAATCTACAACTGATAGAGGTTTATCATAAAGAATATAATCAATTGCTTCATTCGGTGATTTCACTTTTACATCAGTAATCGCTCTATAATCCGAAATTACCGGGAAATAGTTCGAACTGATATTAGTCAGATTTTTGCTTTGATCTTTAGCGATAAGATTCAGACTAACAGCGAAACTCTTGTCCGTTGAAGTAGAAACCGTAAAAGTGACAATACCTGCAGCTTCGTCTACTTCCGTTTTCTCAATGTTATAAATCTCGGCTGCGCGAGTCTTAATTTCCTGTCCGTCGAACGAAGGAGCATAATTCTCTGCGAAGTTGGCAACGGCCGTTGCAGGAGAAGTACGGAATTTCATCTGGATCGGTTTTGTTTCAGCCACCAATTTATTATCGTAGAAATAAGACATAAAGATGATTTTACCATCCTCATATTCAGGAACATAAACTACGCTCTGAATCTGGTTTTCAAGTGCTGTGATACGAGCTTTTAATGTATTAAACTGCCCATCTACCTCACTTTTATAAGTAGTAAGATAGGTTTCTACTTTACTATCAAAAGCTTCTTTCGTAGCGCAATAACCATAGCTATCTTTGATCGTAGAGATTTCCGTCAATACGGCTTCAAAATTTGCATAACCACCATTAGTTAAAGCTGTTTCGATAGTTGTTTTAAATGTAGTAAGCGTAGTGATATTACTGGTAACAGTTTGGTAAGCAGTTGCCTGTTCACTCTTATAAGTTTCAAAACTAGTACTCAACGTTGCTAATTTATCGTCTACACCTTTGATAGCAAGATTGATAGCGGAGGTTTCCGCCAATACCTGTGATTCAATAACCTCGTTTACATATTTAGCAATAGAGCCATTGTCTTTCAACAACTCCAGTACTTCATTGTCAACCAAGCCTGCAAGTTCAGAATGGGCTACGTAAGCAGCCAAATCATCCTTCGATGCAGCGTTTTGATTGAATGTTTCCAATGCGGTGATTCTACCATCCAATTTTTGCAATTCCAAGATATTAGCTTTTATCTCAACGATAGCAGCTGCATTATTGTCAGCCATATCATTTACAGCTTTCAATTCATTCTTAGCTTCTGCCAGTTCATCGGCTAATTTTTTCAGGTCTTCGCTAGATGCAGCACCAGCCAACTTTTCTGTCAGGTCGGCAACTTTAGCTTCCAAATCTTTCTTCGTTTCGTTCAAAGTTCCCTCAATTGAGTTTACTTGTTTCGAAAGTTCGGTAATCTGGTCGCCCAATGTTTTAATAGTGCTTGCATCTGCTTTGTTTTCCAACGCAGTCTGCAATGCTTCTACTGTTTTCAGCAAATCCTGTACTGCCTTGCTATCCGCCTTACCATCAATAGCAGTTTGCAATTGAGTCTGCAAAGTTTGAATGGCACTAGATATGGCCGCTTTCATGTCCTCTGTACTCACCGGATTAGTGGACGTAACTTTATCAATCTGCTCTTGCAGATTTTTGATGTCATCGTCATAGTCCTTACAACTCGTTACAGTTGTACTAACCGCAAGCGTCAATGCCCCAAAAAGCATTACCCTAACAAATTTTTTCTTCATAACTACTTAAAAATTACATTAATAATATATTATTAAACACTAAGTTTCAATAATAGCCGCCCGTTACTTCGTAGGTAACGGATAAACCTTTGTACCTGCTCTTTTGGAGTAGTCAATACTGAAAAATAAGACGATAAGCAATGAAACATTTTTACCCCTGCTTCTGAAAGGCAGTAGAGGGAGGGAAATCTTTTGCAAAATTTAGAAGTTAACAAAGTCCTAATACAAAGAATCCGTGTGTTTTATTTGTTTAATTCCTCTTTTGAGTAGTTTATTAGAAAAAATGTATGATTTCGTTTGGTTGTTTTAAGAAATATGCTCATATTTGCACCGATATTTCAACCCGTTACCTACGAAGTAACAGAGTAAGAATCAAGCACTTGCGCCCATCACCGAGCGTTTTACAAAGTCGAGCACCTGTTTATTTGCTTCATCAATTTTCTTACTTCGAAAAGGTTTCAAATAAGTTTCCGTTACAGTGATAGACGAATGTCCCATTGCTTCGGAAATAATGCCCGGATGAATTTCGCAATAATACGCAGTGGTCGCCCAAGTATGACGTGCGGTATATGAGCTCAACCGGTCTTTGAGTCCAAGCAGCTTTCCCACCAGTTCCAACTGATAGTTAAAATTGCGCAGAGCCAGTTGATATTCCTTATACGCCATTGGCGAACCTTCGTCACTGTGAAGAATCGGGAATAAATAGGGCGACTGCTCCTCGCGACTCATATACTTCCGTAAAAGAAACATTGCTTCCGAGGTCAACGTCACCGACAGCGGACGCCCCGTTTTACGACGACGATAGCTAATCACATTCCCCCGGAGATCACTCTTACGCAGATAAGCCAGATCGACAAAAGGCAGCCCCCGGAGCAGGAACATCAGGATGAACAATTCCTGCGCACCCCTCATGGCAGGAGTAACCGCATCCGACTGCAACAGACGGGCAAATACCTTCTTCATATCCTCCGCATCCAATGCCCGACGACGGTCCGCCCGCGTACCTGTATATACGGAGCGAAACAAATGCGGCACATAAGGCGCTTTCCGAAGATCGACAGCACGATTGTAAACCGCACGCAACGTGCGAAGATACGTAGACACCGTGTTCCAGCTACACCCACGAGCACGAAGGCTACCCTCAAAATGCTTCAACCACTCCGGAGTTATTTCCGGGAACGACAAACAACCGGAACCCTGAAAAGTAAGAATCGCATTCAAACTACTTCTATATACATGAGCAGTCCCTAAATTCCCACTCTGCTGCAAATCAACAGCCACTTGTTTCATAAACGAAGTAAAACTTTCCTTTTTCATTAAAAAATAATTTAATAATTAATATTTACTAATTTCACAATTTACTTTAGTAAAATACGAAAACATATATACAAAGATTTACATATATAAAATTATAATATTAAAAACTGAAATATTCACATTATCTATCAAATTTATTTTTATACATTTGCGCAGTTTTTTAAACAAATAATCATTTTAATTACTAAAAAACAACAAAGTTATGAACAACAATGAACCAGCTGCCGAACACTACAGCATCAATGGATTCAAGTATTTCTCCGAGTTGGCGAAAGAATATTTTCCAGATCTGGCAAACGCCTCTTCCGCCAGCAAAAAAATGCGCAAACGCATCAAAGCAGACAAGACGTTGAACGAACAACTGGCTGCCGCGTATTACACCTGCCAAACAATCGACATCAGTCCCGAAATGCAACTAATCCTTTACCGCCATTGGGGACCTCCCCACATCGACCTGCCGACCAACGTTTAATTACGTAGTAGAAAACGAAAACATCGACAAGGAATAAAAGGAAAATCGAACTATATATTTTTAAATATATCATTTATCTTTTTATTGTTTATTATGTATTCCACTTTGCGTTCACCACTTTTTTCAGGAAAGAAGATAACTATCATTTATACAGCTATTTACCGAAAGAAAAAAGCGTTCCACAAAGCGTTCGGAAAAATGACCGTTTTTTTCATTCCAAACAGAGCCTCCGAATCCCCCTAACGAAGGCTCTGTTTATCTCCGACAGAAGCTCTATCAAACACAAACGGAGCATCTGTTTCATCTCCCGATCCTCTCTTCACTTCATGAAAGAAAACAAAAAACACAACAACTTACGTACCACAGCTATTCTTCTTCGTCCACACCCGTCCACAAACAGACACACCCCTTGCAAACCGCACGGGAATAGCGTACTTTTACAGAAAATTTAAATAACACTCAATGAAAAATTTCAATTTTCAAGCCATGCTGAAACATGGTTTTCTCATTATCCCTAAAGCCTTACTACAGCAGCAGATAGAAGACCGGCACATGCAAGAAGGAGAAATAGAAGCTCTCCTGAAAATTCTGATGAAAGTCAATTATTCGGATACACTCTACAACGACCGCCAAAATAAAAACTGCCTGTGTAAAAGAGGCGAAAGCCTGTTTAGTTATCGCGACTGGAGCCACATCTTCCACTGGTCTGTCGGAAAAGCCTTCAGGTTCATACACGAGCTTGCCACGCTGGGGATTATAGAAATCATCTCTCACCCCAACAATTCCTCCCTGCATATTCGTGTCGTCGAATACGATAAATGGATGGGAGTTCCCGATAGCGACAAGCAGAAAAAGAAAGCCGTCAACGAACAGTTTCACCTGTTCTGGAATGAATTCCACAGCATCACGCAGCTCCCCAAAGAGAATATCGCCAAAGCACAACGCGAATGGAAAAAGTTGAGCGACAAGGAACAACAACTCGCCATCGACAGGATAGAGGAATATTATTTCCACCAAACGAACATCAATTTCCTTCTCCATGCCGCCAGCTATTTATCCAACAAAGCTTTTCTTAACGAATACTGATAATATGAATACCGAAAACAGAGTTTCTCCACAGGCTCCCGAAATAGAAGAAGCCATCATCGGCGCCTGCCTGATAGAACAGGGAGCCATACCACTGGTAGCCGACAAGCTGCGTCCCGAAATGTTCTACGTCCTGCGCCATCAGGTTATCTATGCCGCCATACTGGCCATGTATCATGCAGGAATAAAGATAGACATCCTCACCGTAAAAGAAGAGCTTTCCCACCGTGGAAAGCTCGAAGAGGCGGGCGGACCGTTCGGCATCACCCAATTGAGCAGCAAGGTGGCAACCTCCGCCCATATTGAATATCATGCGCAGATCGTACACGAGAAATACCTGCGACGCGAAATGATTCTGGGGTTCAACAAACTCCTCGCCTATTCGCTAGACGAAACGATGGATATTGACGACTCACTGGTAGACGCGCATAACCTGCTCGACCGTCTGGAAGGCGAATTCGGCCATAACAACCACATGCGCGACATGGATGAACTAATGACCGCCACCATGGTAGAAGCCGAAGGACGTATCGCCAACAACAAAAACGGAGTAACCGGCCTCCCTACCGGACTGGCGGATCTGGACCGCATGACGTCCGGACTACAGAAAGGCGAGTTGGTGGTGGTCGCCGCCCGTCCCGGCGTAGGAAAAACGGCATTCGCACTACACATGGCACGAAGCGCAGCAATGGCAGGGTATGCCGTAGCTGTCTACAGCCTCGAGATGCAAGGGGAACGACTAGCAGACCGACGGCTGACAGCGGTCAGCGAAATCAGCGCCCGCCATTGGCGATCGGGAACCGTCAGCCAACAGGAACTCGTAGAGGCACGCACAACAGCCGCTGACCTCAAACGCCTGCCGATACACGTAGACGACAGTACATCGGTCAACATGGAACATATACGTTCCAGCGCGCGACTGCTGCAAAGCCAACATGCGTGCGATGCTATTATTATCGACTACCTGCAACTCTGCGACATGACGACCGGTCAAAACAACCGCAACCGCGAACAGGAAGTGGCACAAGCCACCCGCAAGGCAAAATTGCTAGCCAAAGAACTGAATGTACCGGTCGTACTGCTTAGCCAGCTAAACCGCGAATCGGAAAACCGCCCTGCCGGCCGTCCCGAACTGGCTCATCTCCGCGAGAGCGGAGCTATTGAACAGGATGCAGACGTCGTCATGCTGCTCTACCGTCCCGCCCTTGCAAGGGTAACGACCGACCGGGAAAGCGGTTATCCCACCGAAGGCCTGGGAGTAGTCATCATAGCCAAACAACGCAACGGAGAGACAGGAAATGTCTATTTCAGACATAATCCGGAAATGACCAAGATCACCGAATATGTCCCTCCGTTAGAGTATATGCTGAAACATGCCAAATAAGAAACAGTTACACTAATAATATACAATTTTATATTACAATATATAGCATAAATCATTTTCTTATTTTATTTCATTATACATACAAAATATATAGCAAAATACTTGACTTTCCCTCTCATATTTCGTATATTTGTAATGTCGTAAGGACAGAGAAAATTTTATTACTTAAACCTTAACTTTTTAATTGTATGAATGTATTAGTGGAGCGCTATCAGCGCAGAAAGTATGTGAATCAACCGGATTCACAGATGTTGTATTATGTACGCCAGAAATCGGGCACAGTGAGAGTGATGGACATCAACAAGCTGGCGGATGCCATCGAAGCGAACTCCTCGCTCACTGCAGGAGACGTGAAGCATGCCATTGAGGCTTTTGTCGAGCAGTTACGCCTATCGCTTACCCAGGGCGACAAGGTGAAGGTTGACGGATTGGGTACGTTCCATATCACATTGAGCAGCGAAGGAGCAGAAAAGGAGAAAGATTGCACGGTGCGCAGCATCCGCAAAGTAAATGTCCGTTTCGTGGCGGACAAGGCGCTTCAATTGGTCAACACGAGCCATGCCACTACCCGAGGCGAAAATAATGTCGATTTTATCCTGGCAACAAAGGGCGACGGAGAAGGTGACGATGACGGAAATAGCGGTAGCGGTGGAAACAGCGGCGGAAGCGGAGAAGCTCCGGACCCGGCAGCTTAATCTTTAAAAACAGTGCCGCATGGATATTACGGAATGATTTCTACAGTTACTCTCCATGCGGTTTCTGTTTTTTTCTACATTTATTTTTTAATTCTCAATTCTCAATTTTCAATTTATTAAAATGCTCGATAAAATCATAGAGATCATTATGACGATCCTGCCCTTTCTGGGCGGTAACCGCAAGAAGCGCAAAGTGATGGCGCAGGAAGTAAAAGAGTTCAGCGAACTGGTGAAAGACCAATATACTTTTCTAATGCAGCAGTTGGAAAAGGTATTGCAGGATTATTTCGACCTTAGTTCGAAAGTGAAAGAGATGCATGCGGAGATATTCTCGCTAAGAGGTCAGCTGGCACAGGCTGCCACCTTGCAATGCATCCATAAAGAGTGCTCGCAACGTAGCGTGGCGGAAGCCTGACAATGAACGGTCTTATCCATGAGAACTATCAATCTAATAGTAATCCATTGCTCCGCCACGCGCGAGGACAAGAGCTTCACGGAATATGATCTGGATATCTGCCACCGCAGGCGCGGATTCAACGGAACGGGGTATCATTTTTATATCCGCAAGAACGGTGATATAAAGTCTACCCGTCCGATAGAAAAGGTCGGTGCGCATTGTCGCGGTTTCAACAAAGAAAGTATAGGTATCTGCTACGAAGGAGGACTCGACTGCATGGGACAACCGAAGGACACACGCACCTGTTGGCAAAAACACTCTCTGCGTGTATTGATTCTCACTTTATTGAAAGAGTATCTCGATTGCCGGATATGTGGACACCGGGATCTTAGCCCCGACCTGAACGGAAATGGCGAGATTGAACCGGAAGAATGGATCAAAGCCTGTCCTTGCTTTAATGCTGAAAAGGATTGGGATAAAGCCTAAAAAAAAGATTAGCTTTATTATAATTTAGGCACGGATAACACGGATTTCACGGTTGCTTTGTACAAGCATAGCACTAACCGTGCAATCTGTGTAATCCGTGCCTAATCTTTAACTTATGATTTTGCTAGACTACGCGTTATCAAAGGCCGTTTAGAACCGACGTAATATGCTGTCTAATTTTCCAACGAGGTAAAAAGGTAGATTTATCAATTTGAATTCTTTTCCGTCTGCCGTCTTTACCTCATCCACAGCATAAGGCTGCGACCATATTCTGACTGCAACTGTCTGCATAGAGTGATTCATAAAAGAATGTAAGGAACGTAAGTGGGCGTTATGCCCTGATTTGACTTCAATGGGATAAGCCATAGAATCCTGCACCCACACATAATCGACTTCTGCATTAGAACCACTTTTATTACGCACCCAGAAACAACGTTTCTGACTGACTTTATCTGTCAGTGTCAACAGTTCTTGCGCTACAATCTGCTCCGCTATCATACCACGCCAAGCATCCATTATATCTTTTGCTCCTAAAACCTCTTTCTGTACCTGTGCCGCATAATTCACCAAACCTGTATCTAACCAGACCAGTTTGGGCATACGCTTTATTTCAGGAGTGACCGGAACTTCCGTTGCCGTAGTCGGATAAACTAATTCCAGCAACATCGCCTTTTCCAATAAACGAAAAGCCTCTCCCACTTCCCGGGCATTATAAGACGAACCTGCAAATCCTCCTAAAGTTATAATTTGTCCGGCTTTATGCCATCCTTCTTTTAATATAAAGCGAATCACTTCCGGAAGTTGTTTTCCCAAAGCATATTTTTCCACATCATCCCGGTAGCCTTGCAAAAGAGTTTCATAAGTGGACTCCAAGGATAAAATATCCCTGCGCTCCGCATAGAGTTGCACAACTTCCGGCATACCTCCAATCAACGTATAGATATTAAACAATAACATCAAACGATCATGGAAAGGGAGAGTGATTTCAGGCTTATCTAAAACGGATAATAAAGGTTCTTCTCCAACAGCACCCAGAAACTCGCGAAATGAACAAGGACGCAATGCCATATATTGCACCCTTCCCACCGGAAATGAAACACGTACATCTATCAGGTTTTCTAATAATGAACCGGCAGCAATTACATAAATATCAGGTAATTCTTCATAGAAATAGCGTAATAACGCTACTGCCTTTGCTGAATTTTGAATTTCATCAATAAAAAGTAATATAGTTCCTTCATTCCTTATCTTTCCACAATGTGCAAAAAATAAAGGCATCAAATCTTTTAGAGACACATTCAACTCAAATAAGGATGCTGCCTCCCGTTTCTCCAAATTCAAATACAGGTAATTGTCAAACTGCTTTCCAAATTCGTTGACTACCGTTGTTTTACCGACTTGCCTTGCTCCACGCAATATCAAAGGCTTTCTATGCGTATCATCTTTCCATTTTTCCAGATGAAATAATATATCTCTTTTAAACATAAAACCACAAATTTATTGATTTTCAGCAACAAAGTTATAAAGAATTTCCAAAGATGGGGCAAAACACCATTGATTTTGTTTCAAAGATGGGGCAAAAGCCTATCGTTTATGTTCCAAAAATGGGGCAAAGCCGCCTAATACTGTCGTAAAGATGGGGCAAAAAGAACGTATTTACAATCAGCTAATCTACAAATTAGACGACTTACCATGTACTAACTCCAATCGTACATCGTAAATCGTCTAATCGTAAATGAACTTAATCGTAAATTATTTTTCTACTTCACGTCGAATGCAGCATCAATCAACGCTTTCAAGTTCAGATAATGACTTCTGTATATTCCACTGGAAGCATTTGCCGCATTGGTCAGGTCTCTTCTAAGATCAGCCAACTGTCCGCGTGCAATAGTCGGTGCTTCAGAAGGGAAATCGAAAGCTACGAGCGAATAACCACCCAGACTTCCGAGCGAACCGGAACTGTTCTTCGGTTTATCAAGCATTCCAATCAACGCATTGACATAAGTCTTTTGCAAACTACGTTGGGAAGCATCCGGTTTCTTTCCTCCTTGCATATCGCTCCAGATACTCTTCTTCAAATCACGGAATAAATCGTTGGCTGTGTATGCCTTCGCTCCGTTGACCAGTTCGTTGTCCGTCATCTTATCGAGTGTGCGGCTGCTAAGCAGTTGTTTCAATGTACTGCTCTGTACACGGTAGATCGAATTGAAAGTATTGATACCAGTTCTTTCGGACAGTTTATCATCCATCAGCCAGGTCGGTGTGGTAAACAGTTCCTTGTTCAGGAAGTCGACCGCTTTCTTCTGAATATCCTTCGGAACATATTCCACCGCTTTCATGTCTGTCTGTTCCACAGAAATCGGATTGTGGTAGATACCGGCCACATTGGTAGCCACATGGCCCATGTACAAGTCGAATTGTCCCACCACATTCTGATACAAACGGACAGCTTTCATATAACCTTCGTTCGGTTCATAAGTCCAGTTCATGATTTCAGGCATCACGCGTTTCAGGTTTTTGATACCATACGAACTTGCCAGCATGGCATCGTCTCCTAAATCCTCACTCTGATTGCGGGGATCGTTTCTGTCGAGTTCCGTTCCGAACGTATAGCGTTTGTCCTCCCGCAGCTTCTCAATGATCCACTTATTCAAATGAGGTATTTCGGCTTCCGCCGTTTCATATTCAGGCATCCAACGATAGCCCCATTCAATCGCCCATTTATCATACATACCGATACGGGGGAATATTCCCGAACGTGAAACGTTGTCTTCCGGCTGTGCCACATAGTTGAAGCGTGCATAGTCCATGATAGACGGTGTATGACCGTTGGCTTCCACCCATGCTTTGTCTCTAAGTTTCTCTACCGGGACGGTATTGGAAGAACCGAAGTTATGACGCAGTCCTAATGTATGTCCCACCTCATGGGAAGATACAAAGCGCACCAGTTCACCCATCAGTTCATCGTCGAACATCGGTTTGCGTGCTCCCGGATCAATGGCTCCTGCCTGCACGATGTACCAGTTGTAAAGCAGGCTCATCACATTGTGATACCAGTTGATATGCGTTTCAAGAATTTCACCGCTGCGAGGGTCGTGCACGTGAGGTCCGCTTGCGTTCGGAATATCGGAAGGCTTGTACACGATAGCCGAATGGCGGGCGTCTTCCAAGCTCCAGGTAGGATCGTCCGTCGGTGCTTCTTTGCCGAAGATTGCATTTTTGAATCCTGCTTTCTCAAAAGCGGCTTGCCAGTCGTTCACTCCCTGAATAAGGTACGGAACCCATTTCTTCGGAGTGGCAGGGTCGATATAAATGATAATCGGTTTCTTTGGTTCCACCAATTCGCCACGCAGGTATTTCTCGCGGTCTTCGTCTTTGGGTTCGAGACGCCAGCGGGTGATATTCGCTTTATACTTCACTCCTTGCGGATTCTCGTCAAAGTCCTTATAGCTCACAGCAAAGTAACCTACCCGGTCGTCGTGCAATCTCGGTTTCATCGGTTCCTTGGGAAGTAATAGCATAGAGCTGTTCAGTTCGTAAGTCAACGGAGTGGTAGAGGTGGCAAAGAAAGCTGCCAGCAGTTTCTCAAGTCCACTGCCTCCTCCTTTCTTCCGCTGGAAGGTACGCACGGTACGTATTTCGATGTTTTGCGGGAAGGCTTTCAGTGTGTCGATATAACTGGCGTCGTCTACCATGCTGCTCGCTCCGATGTTGTCTTTCACCCGGCTGGTGAATGAAAACATTTCGTTGTCCTTACGGATATAGTCGGTCATGTCGATCACATAGTTGGTAGTTTCTCCTTCTTTACGGACAGTTTTCAGCGGGAAGGTGGCCACAATGGGTTGAACATTGGAGTTCAATACGGCCTGATACATACCCAGTGTGTCAGCAGAATGTTCGAGATAAGAGATTTCACGCACGAACAGTTTGTCGCCGCGTCCTTTCTCGAAACGGATCACTTCGTCGCTGATGTAATCTCCCGGATAGCCTACTTTACGTTTCTGCGCGTCTACCGGTGCTTTCACAACTCTGTTCACAATCAAAATATCACGTCCGAAAAGAGAATCGGCTATTTCGAAGAAATATTTACCATCTACGTAATGCACTTTGAAAAAGCCGTCCATTGTTTTGGCTTTGCCGGTGATTACTTTTGCGTAAGGTTGCAGAGCATCTTTCTTACTCTTGGCAATGGAGTCAGTCTTGGCTTTATCCACCGCTTCCGTCTTGCTCTTCTTTTTCTTCTTTTTCTTGAAGATGTCCGTCGATTGTGCTCCGGCCAATGGGATAATCATTGCCAGAATCATCAGAATTGAAACTAATTTCTTCATGCTTTCTTTTTTAATATTTATATACAGATACAAAGATAATAATTATTCGATACCGGCAATATCTTTCATATTCAGGTTATTATCCGTCGACCAGAAACCTGTTTTAGGTTTGCCTGAAGTCGTATATTCCTGTCCGCCGATTGTCAGCGTAAATTTATAGGTATAATTCATCCCCTCTTCAAAGGGAACGGCAACCATCATGTAAGCAGTTTCCAGTGAGGCCGGAAGCCCGAAAGCCGGAAATCCGGCATTTACCACCAGGCCGTCGGGAATGTTATAAGTGACGCTGTTCAAAGGAGTACCACTGATTTCACCGGTGGCCAGATTAACGGTAGCTCCGTCTGCATAAGACAGGGGATGTTCGTCGCAGGTTACCACAATTTTAGTGCAGGTTTTTCCAGCTAAAGCATCGGGACATTCCAGTGCGGGCAAGGTGAGCTGTGAAAACAGAGATTTGAATTCTCCCAAAGTAACCGTAGCTGCCGAATAACTGGAAGTGGTGGCCGAAGCGTATGCAAAGCTATATTTACGATTAGGCATAAATTCGGATGCATAGTATTCCTGCACTGAAATGTTTGGCAAGGCTACCGTTTTGTAATCTTGTGAAGCTGCACTATAAGGGGTATATGCATAAATCGTGTGATCGCCACTTTTAAATCCTGCAGACAGTTCGGAAGAAGGATTCAAAGTCACCTCATCAGTCACATAATCCTCTTTGTCATAGGTGATGTAGGTCTTGCCCTCATATTCCATCATAGTAGCTTTAGCTACTTCCGACGGAGCATACGGCAAGTTTTCCTGCGGTTTGCCATCGGACAACACATATATTCCTATCTTGTCCGCTTCAATCCATCCCTGGCTTCCATGGGAATACACATTATAAGCACCGGAAACAGCAATTTTCCCCACTACGGGAATATCTGCATCTTCTTCTTCACCATCGTCACTGCTGCAACTTACTGAAGACAATACTAAAGCTACACAAGCAGCAAAATAAAACAGTCTATTTTTCATACTTTTCTCGTTTAAATGATTAATTATTTACTGATAGGTTATTTTCTTTTTCCAATTAATATTCTCCTTCATAGTTCGTGCACCATACCATGCCTTTCACATCGCCAAACCCGCTAAAAGTCTTCAATTCCAAATCGGGAGCAAAACCTTCGAAGAGACGTACCATCTGGCTCGTGTTTACATCGATGATGGCGATATCCCCATTTTCCTGCGAAAGTGCCAGCCGGAAATTCGGATCAGTGCTATTTCCCCCATAGCCATAAAACTCACAAACAACAGGACTTCCACTGATGCCGGTGATACGGCTGCCCGCTGTGTAAGCCAGCATATGGCTGCGCATCTGCATACTGTATATATAGAGATTCTTATCTCCATCGGTAAAGTAGAAATAAGGGTTCTTTTCAAAATTGGAGGACATCTTAATGACACTTTGCTGAGTCAATAAGGAGCTGCCGCTGAATCCGTATTGATCCGTACCGGTTATCAGGTGAGAGTTATTATCCATGTCTTTTACGGCAAACTCGTGCAAATCATAATTTCCGGTTCCCTGCACGTCAATCAGCGACACGTAGTTTGACCAAAATGTCAGCCCGCCGTTGGAGGCTACATCTTTCTTTTCGTAAGCGCCTATTGTCAGGCAGCGGGTTCCCGCTCCCATATTGTTCACCCGCAACACACCGGAGGGAACTTCCAAATCCTGATCGTATGTTTTGAAGTAGACGATGGCAGGAGTATAAACTGCTCCCCACTGCGGATAATGTGTAATGCCGATAAAACGGGCATTTTGCTCATCATACAAGATACAACGTTCTTCGTCGGCACACCAATAAGTGACGTTGTGGAACGGTGCGAAACAGGTGATACGGCTACCTCCCTCAAACTCATACGGCATGGCGCCGTACTTCCCGTAATAAGGAATCGCTTTATTGTCAGTGCCTACGGCACGGATATACACTTCCCCCTGTTCGGAGCAAATCACGTAATATTCTTCTTTGAAAGCGAGGTCCATTATCTTCAAGTCATCCGGTTCTTTACGGTTCTCGAATTCGTCGGCAAGCCACATATCCTTTTGCAACGAATTACCGTCCAGCGTGACACTTCCACTGCCCTGATTTATCAGGACTTTCGGTAAGCCCGAAACGTAGGAACCGGAGATAGAGCCTAATACATAATAGTAGTAGATTCCCTGCGGATCTGTACCTAAACCACCTTTGATGGTGCTCTCCACATTGTGCGTCACCCGAAAGGCCGGATTGATGAAAGACAAGGCAGATTTTCCGTCTCCCTTATCGGAAAGAATCATCCAGCCCCAGTCGAAACTATTCTTTCCCGTCAGGGTGTATTTATTGCTGATATACGTTTCGTTCGTTTCCTTATTGATTACTTTCAGTATCAGTTCGTATGTCCCGCCTTTCTCGAACTGGTATTTCAGATGATAGCCAGTGTAGATCAGTTCACGGTTCAAGTACCATTGGACGGTGAAAAGTTCGTCTACGTTTCCGATGTCGGTTGAGAAGTTGACGGGAGCATCCATCTCGAAAAGGTCGCCTACCATAAATGTGTAGTCCGACGAAGCGGAGTTCACAAAAGAGACTTTGGTAGAGTTTGTATAGCCATAGTTTCCCAAATCGTCATAACAGCCGGTTATCACGAGAAGCTGCAGGATTGAAATGAATAGTATTGTTTTTCGCTTCATAGTTTATTGTCAGTTATCGAGAATGGTTTCATACAGCGGTGTCACTCCATCTGTATCATAATATTGGTAATTGCCTTGCTGCCACTGGTCTTTCCACCAAGCCTTGAAGTCGGCTATCAGATTGACAAACTCAATGCCGGTGTATTTATCCAATGATTCGAGTATCTCGCCATCCATGAAAATGATAAAAACACGGTATTTCATATCCGAGTATACTCCCAGATTGGCCGCTGAACTCTGGCTCCACCACACAGGGCAGGAAATCCGGTCGGTCACTTGAATCGTGACGTATTGATATTCTGCCGGGCCTACCAGACAGTTTTCCACTGCATCCAGCGAAAGGGTAAGTGTATATTCTGTGTTGAGCAGTGCTTCATTACGATAGACGGTGACTTCGTAGGTGTCTTCTGCCAGTCCTTTATGGAAGATGCCGGAAGTCAAAGGGGCATAATCGATGCCGGAACGGGCGGTGCTCTTCTCTCCCACTGCGGAAATATCACAGGTAGCATTTTCTTCGAGCAGGTAGCCAAGAAGTGTCATTTTCACTTTCACGGTTCCTTCCCGAAGCAAGGGTGCATCCGTAGCAAAATTGAATGTTATTTTCTGGGGAGACTTATCGTTCATGTAAGTGAAATAGACGTAGTTGTCTCCATGATAAACTTCCAGTTGCTCTTCGCTGCAGGAGGCGAAAACGAGCAGCAGGCAGAAGGTGGTATATGTCAATATTCGTTTCATCTTATCCGGGCATTAGTTGGTTGTTTCACTGGTAGGCAATGGAAGTACATAGGAACCTGTCATGTTGATTTCTCCTTCCTCGTCGGAATCGGGCACGGTAGAGAGGTTCATCCGTTTGTAGGTGTAGAAGGTTCCGCCTTCGCCTATCATTTCTTTCCGCATATCGAGCAGTATTTCGGCATCCAGTTGTTCACGGGTGCTGACTGTCAGGCTAAGGGTACGTTCAGCTCCACGGGCTTTTCGGACTGTTTCGAGGTAGTTGATTCCTTCGGTTATCTTGCCATTATAGCTACTGATCTCCGCCAGGATATGACAGATTTCACTGAACCGGATCACTGGTATCATCGGATTCTCCATTGCTTCTACTACTGATTCTACGGAAGGGTTATACTTCAGGGTGTAATATTTTGACTGGGTTTCATTGGTAGTCCCGATCAGGTAGGTGAGCCGATAGTCGGTATATACACCCGTGTTGTCCGAAGCAAACAGGGAAGGGATATTTGCCAACGGCAGACGGGTGGTTGACGAAGAAGAGGAAGAGCCCCATACAGCCATTTCATAATCCGTTGCCAGCTGTTTCTTGTACAAGCCGAACAAGATGTCGTGGGAGACTTTTGTATATCGGGAGTTGAGATTGCAGGTAATGTTCTCTCCTTCTGTAAAGCCTATCCATCGTTTCTGCTGATAATAGGTGTTGTAAAGTTCTTTGGCGGCTGTCTCGGCATTCTTGTAGTAGGCAGGACCGGCATAGATGCAGACACGGGCTTTCAACCCCAGCAATGCCAGGTAGTTGAAGCGGATGCCACGATACCAGAAGAATGCTCCCATATCGTCTATATAGGAACCGGAGTTGAAGCGGTAGCGGGCATTCCATTCGGGAGTAGGCTCGTACATTTGTGAAGCATACATCGCTTCGGGATGGTATTCGGTGTCAAACTTCCGCAGAATGTCTTCCGCTTCGAGCAGGTCTTTCAGGACTTTCTCGATAAAATCGGTAACGGTGCATTTTTCTACCACTGCAGCTTCGTATTTATCGCGGTAAGGAAGATAGGTGCCCGAAGGATTGGTTGCCGTTGCAGGGGCAAACAGGCGAAGCAGGTCAAAATGCATCATCGCTCTTAATGACAAGGCTTCGGCGTAAATGAGGTTTTTCTCTTCTTCTCCGTATTCGAACAAAGAGATGTCCGTGGGTCGGATGTTCTCGATGAGCTTGTTCAGGTTGGCTATCACTTTATAGCCTTTTTCCCAGATAGCTGTCACGACGGGTTCGGTATCGACCGTGTTATAGATAAGTTCGGAAGCGTCGGCATACATCGGAGAGATGGTTCCCGCCTTTTGATTGTATTGCTGGGAGATGGCACTAAGGAATCCCCAGCTTAGTTGCTTACCGTAAAGTTCGTCGGACGCCAGATTGGTGTAGATGCCATTCAGGGCATTCCGATAGCCGAAACCGGTGGAAAACAGATCGTCGTCGGCAATCGCATTGTCAGGCGTTACGTCCAGCCAGGCATTGCAGGAAACTGTTAATATCCCTGTCAGGGCTATTAGTATATGGCTGATTAGTTTCTTCATTTGTATGGTTAGAATATGATGTTAGTAGTCAGATTGAATGAACGCGAATAAGGATAATCCAGTCCCCGCTCCTGACGGATGGTAGACCAATAGAACAGGTCGTTCATCGTGAACGAAAGACGCAGGCCGGACAGATGGAGTTTCTTTAATTGTTCGAGACGGAAATTGTAGCTCATTGTCAATGAACTCCATTGCAGGGTATTGTTTTTCTGTACAAAACGCGAAGATGCGCCGGTGGTGACATTACGGTCACGAATATCTTTCATGGTGGTTATGTCTCCCGGTTTCTGCCAACGGTCGAGCAATACCCGCTTATCTACATTGTCATTTTTAATGTCGGCATTCTCTACATAGGAGACGAGGGTATTGTTGTAAGCATCTCCACCAAAAGTATAGAGGAAAGAAGCAAACATGGATAACTGTTTATAGGACAGGGTATAACCGAATGAGCCTTGTCCCTTGGGAGCTGTATCGCCAATAATGGTCCATTCGTCGGCAGACCATACATCGGTAACGTCACCATTCCGGCGAAGGTAGATTTCTTTGCCGTTTGTGGGACTGATTCCCAATGACTTCATCCCGTAAATAGAGGTCAGAGAGGCTCCTTCGTAATATTTCAGGTATGTTTTAGCATATTTTGAATCGGAGCTGCTTTCGGGGTTATATTCGCTGAACAGTTCTTCCACTCTTTTATTATAGTCGCGCATTGCTTGGGAGATTTCAATAATCGTGTTTTTGTTTCTTGCAAAGCTGCCGTAGAGCTGGAAGAGCCAGTTTCTGTCACTGTAAAGTCGTGCCCGCAGTTCCAGTTCGACGCCGGTATTTTTCACCTTTCCCATGTTTTCTTTGTAGGAGGTGAATCCGGTAGAGGAAGGGATGGTATAATCGGTTATCAGGTCGATGGTACGCTCGTCGTAGGCAGAGGCTTTCAGATAGATTTTATCGTGCCACAGTCCGATTTCAACTCCATAGTCGAGGGTGTATTTACGTTCCCATTTCAGGTTCGGATTTCCCATCTGATAGAGGAATACACCGTAGCCTGTGGGATACCAGCTGTCTGTTTGCAGCTGATACATATCTTTGGCCGAATAGAGGGAGAAGTTGGTCTTTCCGGTCAGTCCGTAGGAGGCACGGAACTTCAACATGGAAAAGAGTTCGTTCGACTTCATAAAATCATAATTATGAATGTTGATTCCTGCTCCTGTTGACCAGAACATGGACCATCTTTTATCGGAACCGAATTCGGAAGAACCGTCGATACGTCCTGTAAGGTCGGCGAGATAGATATTGTTATAGGTGTAGTTGGAAGTAAGCAAGGCTCCTACCAAGCGGGTGGTATTGTCGGAGCTGCTGGGCTTTCCGTATACTTCTGCCGCATAGTTTGAAGAGACAAGGTCGCCACCAGGAAATCCCCGGTAACGTGTTTCGGAAGCAGTGCTCTGCGTTTGTCTCATGTTGGAGGACAAGCAGATATTGAGGTTGTGTCCCTTGAAGGTATTGTTGTACATGAGTGACAGGCTTCCGTCTATCACTGTTCTCTTTTGTGTGGATTCTGTTTTTTCACCATTGATGTTGCCTGTACTGGCTGAATAACTGGCCGATGCGGGATCTTTGTACAGATCACCGGTAGAATTTCTCATCAGGACGGAAAACTGACCGCGCAGACGCAGACCGTCGGTGATACGCCAATTCAGACTAAGATCATCGGTTACTTCATCATAACCGGAATGGTCGAAGCTGTTGTAGAAGTTGATTTCGTACAGTGGATTTACTTGTGTGCCGCTAGCCCCGTCGAACTTTTCGAGACGGCGCACATAATCGCCATTTTCATCATACAGACGCATATAAGGAAGTAAATGGGAGTAATCGCTGAATGAATTGAAGGGGACATCTGTACTTTTGTTATAAGTGTAGGTCACTTTGTTCTTTATTTGTAGTCCGCCAATGCGGTAGTCTACATAAAAAGCGGCATTGGCATTCTTACGGGAAGAGTGTTTCATCACTCCTTCCGTTCCTCTGAATCCCAGTTCCACTCCCCAGCGCACGTCGTTTTCTCCACCGTCTATGAAAACGGAGTGTTTATGGTTCAGAGCCGTGCGCAGTCCTTGAGAAAGCCAATAGGTATCGACACCTGTCAGTACATTATTGAGTCGTTGGTAGTAACCGTTGGTATAGGGGTCTATTTCCGGGGTGTTGCTGTCATATAGTCCTGCCAGGCGTTCGGTTTCCAGCTTCTCACGGGCGTTCATCAGATTGTAGGAGGATAAATCCGGCAGTTCGGCAGAAAGTACTCCTGAATACTGTACACGGAACTTTCCGGCTTCGGGCGCACGCCGTTCAATGACAATTACTCCGTTGGCCGCACGTGAACCGTACATGGCAGTGGCGGCAGCATCTTTCAGGATATTGATGCTGTGGATGCTATTCATATCGAGGTCGTATATCTTTTCTACATCGACTTCAAAGCCGTCCAGTATGAAGATAGGCAGGTTGGAATTACCGCTTAGCACTTCCCGCGAAATGGAGGAGGTGGAGGTCTGCCCGAGTGTCGTTTCTCCAATACCGGTCTGACCACGCAAGACGAATTGGGGCAGGCTATTGGGATCGGAACCTGCTGCCAGATTCTCTTGTATTCGGAAAGAGGGATCGAAAGTCTGAATGGCCGAAATCAGGTTGTTCGGGTTGACTTTTAGCAGGTCTTCTTTCTCTATCTTTGTGGTATTTCCTGTGAAACTTTCTTTCTGTATGGAGTTATAGCCGGTTACAATCACTTCCTGAATACTTTCGGTAGCTTCTACCATCTGCACATCGACTTTCTGCCGGGAAGTGACTTTGATTTTACGGGTTTCGAAACCGATGTAGGAATAGATAACCAGACCACCTTTTTCGGGCAGGGTCAATACATAGCAACCGTTTATATCGGTAATTACACCAGTAGAATGACCATCCAAACGAATCGTCACTCCTACCATCGGTTCTTTAGAGAGTTTCTCAATCACCCGGCCATAAACATAATTTCCGTGTGGAGGAAGAAGATATGTCTCTTTTGAATTATTTTTGTTTTGGGCTATTGCATTAGTAGATAGTGATAAAATGTATACAAACAGTAAGATTCTATTCAAAGCCCCGGAATTTAGCTTTTGCATAACGGATATATATAGTTATTACGTCTGCAAATTATCTTTATGGAATAGATTGGACAATCACGAAATTTAGGTATTTTATACAACTATTATACCAACACATGATTAAAATGGTAAAAATTTGCTTCCGTTTAGGTATTAATTAGAAGCAAAACAAACAACTGCATCATTTATCCTCTATCAGAAGACAAATGATGCAGTTGTCGGTTATATCTGTTTTTCTTATAATGCCAGACGGTAAATCTCTTTGCTGTCCTGTTTCGTTAATTTGACATAGTTGCCTACCAATTCGCCTTTATTCCGGTGCAGACTATCTGCAAGGCGGTCGATGTCGGGATTCTCAATGCCAAGTTCTTTGAAAGTCACAGGCAGGCCGATGGAGGTAAAGAAGGATTTCAGGCGCGAGATTCCCTCAAGGGCTACTGCCTTTTTATCATCTGATTCTGCCACTCCCCACACTCGGATGGCGTATTGGGCTATCTTATCCACATTGTGTTCTGTCATCCATGTCATCCAGGCAGGGAAGATTACGGAGAGTCCGGCGCCATGAGTCACGTTATAGATGGCGCTGATTTCATGTTCGAGGAAGTGGGAAGCCCAGTCCTCTTCACAACCTACACCACAGGTTCCGTTATGGGCAATGGTTCCACTCCACATCAGATTAGCACGGGCTCCGTAGTTTTCAGGTTCTTTCATGACGGTGGTTGCTTCTTTGATGATGGCAAGTAGTGTGCCTTCGCACAGGCGGTCGCCTATCTCTACGTCTTTCGTGTTGGTGAAATAGCGTTCCATGATGTGTGCCATCATATCGGCAATGCCGCAGGCGGTTTGGAAAGGAGGAAGTGTGTAGGTCAGTTCGGGGTTCATTACGGCAAAAACAGGACGCAGTACACCGGGAGCACGGAGGCTTAATTTCTGTAAGCCATCGACTTTCGTAATGACGGTGTTACCGGAACCTTCGCTTCCGGCAGCAGGAATCGTTAACACAACGGCTACTTTCAATGCTTTCGTCACAATGGCTTTTCCGATGTAGAAATCCCAGAAATCTCCGTTGTAAGGAACTCCGGCTGCAATGGCTTTCGCCGTATCAATCACGGAACCGCCACCAACGGCGAGCATCATGTCTACGTTCTCTTTCCGGCAGAGGTCGATTCCTTCATATACTTTCGTGTCTATCGGGTTAGGCTGTACACCGCCCAGCATGCAATAGGGAATACCTGCTTCCTGCAATGAGTTCTCAACACGAGCCAATAATCCGCTGCGTATCACAGAGCCACCGCCATAGACAATCATTACTTTGCGTGCGCCGTATTTCTGCACTAGTGCTCCGGTCTGCGCTTCCGTGTCCCGTCCGAATACAAATTCGGTAGGACTGTAAAAGATAAAATTATTCATTGTCGCTTTCTTTATAGGTCTTTTTATATAGATCCTTTTATAAGTCAGACAAAGTTATAAATTTAAGCAGAATATTTTTCTTTTGATTGTTTAAAGTTTCCTACTTTCATCAGTGCAAGTCCGATAACAATCCAGACCATTTCACGCACCCGGGTAATCAAAGCGGCATAGACACCGTAGGCTCCGGAAAGGGAAAGTCCACCTACGGCAAGGGCAAAGCCGCCTTCACGACCTCCCAGTTGCATGGGCAGGAAAAACAGCAGGTTGGCAAGAAGAGAAGAGAAAGCTGCAATCAGGCAGCAGTCGGCAAAGCTGACGTTAGTGGTCAGCACATTCAGTATCAGCCAGATTTCAAGACAACTGACTATGCGGGCGGTATATTCCAGTAAGAGGGCACTATAAAAGGTTTGTTTCTTTTGCTGATGGAGAAGTGCAATTTGTTTGTCTATATCCTCCAGTTTCTCTTTATGTGCACTTGCAAAATGAAGTACTTTCTTTTTCAGGAAAGGAATACGTCCACCCATACGGACAAAAGCCACTGCCATCCCATGCCGGTAGCCTTTGATGAAAAGAATAACGATCAGTAGACAAAAGAGGGTTATAGCTCCCAGGATTATTCCCATCGCCCACCCTACCGGGTACAGGCAGACATAAAGCAATACTGAACTCAACCAAAAGCAAAAGTGGGAAAAGATATGCATCATCACGTAAAGAATCACGGAAGAGGTGGCGCGTTCGATTCCTATATAGGGTTTCAGTTCCATGATGCGGTATGGCTCACCACCCATCAGTCCGACGGGAGTCACGTAATTGAGTGCAAATCCAGTCACGGTGAATTTGTAGAGCCGGGCAAATGAAAAGCCGGTTTTTCCGCTACTACGGATTATTATATACCACGAGACTGTATTAATCAGGTAGACGAACAGCCACAGCAACAAGACCAAAGGTAAATATATCCCTGCACGTTTCAGATTCATCCAAAGCTCCTGATAATCCATATCGAAAGTGAATATCATAATCAGGACGGCGATGATACCAAAAGCGAGGAATATATTACGATATTTGTTCTTCACTGTTTCTTGTATGACTTAGTACGATTTATTCCAGCACGGGGATAGATCTACTTTATATATGCATAATATCTTTCGAAGAATCTTTTGAATGCCGGGATTTTCATCAATACATATTCGAATACCAGCCAGCCGATCAATGCGCAAGAGATACCGAGTAATACATCAATGATATAATGATGGCATGAATAAATGGCTGTTCCCCAAATACCTACCATAATAATAGAGAAAAGGGTAATCACATACCATCTGCATTTACCAATAATGGCGTACACTAATGCAACTACCATATAGGCTGCGTGCAGTGAAGGTACTGCCGCAAAGACGTTTGCATTGCGTCCATAGATCGAATCGAAGATGGTCACTCCGAAGAAAGTATCAAAGCGTCCCAATCCTGCTACATTGCCGGATGTGTTCAGTATCGGTTCGAAACCGTAGTTGATAGCATACCAGGGTGGAGCTGCCGGATGGATATAATAACCGGCAAAGCCGATCAGGTTGACGAATAAAAATACCAGTGCAAAGCGAAGGTAGGTTTTTCTTTCTTTCTTGAAATACAGGCAAAGCCCGAACAGGATAGGAACAGGAACCCAGCAAAGGTAGAAGATTCCGGCAAAGACGTCTGCTATCGGCCAGTTGTGCGCTGCGAAGTATTCGCAAGGGGTAACCAGAAGGCCATTATCCATCACTCCGAAGAGGGACTTTTCGAGATTATACAGTCCGGCCACGTCAATCGGGTTCACTTCGTAGTTGGGGCAAATACGCATCCAGTCATACGAGATTCCAAAAATGGCGAAAGGCAACAGAGCTACTGCTAACTTACGAGTAGGCAGTCCGGCAAAAAATAAAACTAAATAGAGTACCGCCATTAACAGGTGCTCGGAACGAAGCCCGATGAAGATACCTGTCAGCAAAAGGAAAAGAGCCATAATGACTGTCACAGTCAGGGCTTCTCTCTTCGACGGCATTTGAATATTCTTTATCATATTAGTTGATAGGTGATAGTTGATAAATGATAGATTATTCTTTCATCGCTTTGTAGCAATGTCTCACACGTGCAAAAGCTGTGATATTGGCAAACACTGCAACAAAGGCAAGAGGAACAATCATAATCAGAATCGGTTCGAAAGCGGTGATATCTTTGAAAACGCCACAGAATAAAGCTCCGAGACTGGTCAGCACTACGCGCTCCGGACGTTGCATGAATCCCACTTTACATTCGATTCCCAGTCCTTCGGCACGGGCACGCACGTAGCTTACCATCAGTGAGCCGATTAGTGCTATGAAGGCAATAAGTGCATAAAAGAAATAGTCTTTCATTGACAAATAGTAACAGATACCGAAGAAGGTCATCAATTCACTATAACGGTCGAGTACTGAATCGTAAAGCGCACCGAACTTGGAACTCATGTTACCCAGGCGAGCTACACGTCCGTCCATCATATCAAATAATCCGGCAAACAAAATCACACCGCCTGCCCAGCCGATAATGGCCAGATCGTTTTGACCGCCATAAATGCCGGCATATACAAACATTCCTGCCGCTACTACATTCAGGATAAATCCGGTAGTGGTGATAAAGTTAGGAGTGATCCCTATTTTAATCATTCCGCGTATCAGGGGATTGATAATCTTATAAATCAACTGTTGTAAATAATCTCTGTAATTCATCTGTTTAAATCTGTTTATAGCTATTTTTATCTAAATCTTCTGTTTTCTCAATCAGTTCTTTCAATCGATTTTTTCAATCTGTTTTTTTTCAGTTTCTTTTTCCGAATAAACTTCTTATATCTATATTCCGGTAAACAAAGACACGCTGCATATTATAGTTCCAGAACAATGCCACGATGATTGCTACTACCACTTTAGGAATAATGAAGAAATCTCCGAAATACAGGCTAAGCGTATCACGTACCCAGGGAATCTTTGCTAATGATTCTGTCAGTGCATACGTGCCCCACGTGTTTAGCCAAACGCTACAAATCCATACAAGGATAAACTTTGCAGCGACATTCGTTTTCTTTCCTTTCGATTTAAAGGTCCATTTATAGTTGATAACACAATTGACGATTCCTCCATAGATAGCCCCCGCCAGGGTGGCATATACATAGTAGACTTCAAATAGCCTGACCAGAAGAATCGTAACGAGAAAGTCTGCAATAGTTGCCATTTGAGCAGAAAGCTGCGCCCTCAAGAACATGAAGATGCCACCTTTCTGGGAAATCATCCGTGCAACTCTTTTCAGCCAATCACCCATCTTGCTCCCACTAACAAAATAAAACTATACACTCCCGCCAAAACGTCGTCCATCATCACACCTACTCCACCTTTCAGGCTTTCCATACGGCGTATGCCCAACGGCTTGGCTATATCAAAGATACGGAACAGGGCAAAAGCTGCAATCACGTACCAGAACCAACGGTCGTCATTGGGAACGGCCAATAACGGTATCCATACTCCTACCATCTCGTCCACTACCACACGCGAAGGATCTTCCCCCCAATAAGTTTCCAGTTTATTGGCAGCCCAAATGCCGGCGAATGTAAATACAATCACCAAAGCGGCGGTCAGCCATAATACAACAGGGAAAGGAAGGAGGAAATAAAATGCAATCCAAATGATAGAAGCCAGTAACGCCCCAGCCGTGCCGGGAGCAAAAGGAGAAAAACCGGAGCCAAAGCCCGTGCCTATAAAAACAGGTAGAAAGGGAGGACGCTTCATTTATTACTAATTACTAATTACAAACTACGAGTCGGTTATGCCATGAGTTCCCGAATGTGATCGGGAATTTGTACAATAAAAAAGTAAAAGTTGAGGTTGAGCATCCACCAGTCTTTATAGGATGGTAAATCTCAATCTCAACTTATTATTTGGGGTTACTGATTAAGCTAAGTAATCAGGTTCTTTTTCACCAATCATGTTACGCAATGTCTGTTTTACCATTCTCCATTGTGTAAACAAGTCGTGTTCGGGCTGATGTTCGAAATCGTGCATCGGGCTCTTGCAGAAGAATGACAACCAAGTCTGGATGCCGCACATGCCTGCACGCATAGCCAAGTCACTGAACAGCACAAGGTCAAGAGCGATAGGAGCTGCAAGGATAGAGTCGCGGCAAAGGAAGTTCACCTTGATTTCCATCGGGTAGCCCATCCATCCGAAGATGTCGATGTTGTCCCATGCTTCTTTGTTGTCTTTGCGAGGAGGATAGTAGTTGATACGTACTTTATGATAAACGTCTCCATAGAGATCCGGATATTTTTCGGGTTCGAAAATAGTATCGATTACAGACAACTTGCTGACTTCTTTTGTCTTGAAGTTATCCGGATCATCGAGTACTTCACCGTCACGGTTACCGAGGATATTGGTAGAGAACCAACCGTTCACACCCAGCATACGGGTCTTGAACATCGGAGCCAATACGGTTTTCATCAGTGTCTGACCACTCTTGAAGTCTTTACCAGAGATAGGTACATTCTTTTGTTTAGAGAATTCCCACATAGCAGGAGTATCTACACACAAGTTAGGAGCACCCATTACGAACGGAGCGTCTTCTGCAATCGCAGCATACGCATAACACATACTCGGAGAAATCACTTCAGTGTTGTTTTCCTTCATTGCTTTCTCTAAAGCAGCGAGTGACATGTGTTCGTCAGACAACGGAATGTAAATTTCAGTACTTGCAGCCCAGAGTACAACTACACGTTCGCAGTTGTTAGCAGCTTTGAAGTCGCGGATATCCTGGCGAAGTTGTTCTACCATTTCCCAACGGGTAGCGGCCTTCTTAATGTGCGTACCATTCAGACGTTTTGCCCAGTTGTGATCGAAAGCAGCCGGCATCGGTTTGATAGCTTCCAATTCTTCTTTCACTCCGTTGAGGTCTTTTTCTTTCAAAACCTCGGCGTACATAGCAGCTTCGTATGCGTTGTCCGGGAAAATATCCCATCCTCCGAAAACAATGTCTTCCAAATTCGTCAAAGGCACAACGTCCTTGATGAGTTTTTCTTCGTTGTTCTCCATGCGCATTGTGGCTAACTGGGTAATAGATCCTATCGGTTTTGCCAGTCCCTTGCGAGAGGCTAGTGTACCTACAATCATCGTGGTAGCTACCGCACCACCCACTCCAACTACCAGTACGCCAAGACGCCCGGTAGCGGGTTTAATTTCTTGTTTCATTTCTATTCTATTAAAATTAAACTAAAATTGATGCAAAAATAAGATTAATTAATTACTAATACGGTCTTTATTTGTCATATAAACATTGCAATTAGCAGGATTTAACTTTTAAAAGGTCATGTGGAGACTTATTCTCAAGCCTGATTTGTCAATCCCGGGAGAATCACGATAAGTGAGTCTCCAGACATAGTCTAAACGTAACACCTTGAAAATGTTTTCGATACCGACACCCGCCTCCACGTAAGGTGTTTTTCCCATTGTTTGCGTGTTTTCTATCGGAAAAGCGAACAAACCGTCACTCAAAGCAGGGTTGTTTTTGTCGCTCAAATGTCCATATAGACCCCGACAGGAAACTATTTCCCTCCATTTGAGTTTTTTCAACAACGGAACGCGGTTGAACAGCCATCCGTTGAGGAAATACGTAACATCCCACGAGAAATATTCATCGTTCATGAACTCCATCGCATTCATCAACGAGTAGGATTCGGGTTGGATGGTATAAGAAAGGTTGGCATTAGGCATGATTAGCAACGGAAAAGGAACTTTGTCCCACACTTTTCCGGCTTTCAGGATAATATCCGTATAGCCGAATGCGGAAAACCAGAAGCGTTTCTGAATACCGGCCTCGGTATGATTGTAGGTGTAATCGCTACCCAACACGCCTTTTCCGGCAAGGGTATGAGACAGGGTAAACACCGGTGCATCCAATGACACAGGGAAACGGTTCCATTGGGTCTGGAAGAATTTCTCGTTCGGAGCATAACGCAGTTTTAACTCTGCCGCACTGATAGAGAAATCTTTGACCGGAGTGTATGCATCTCCTTCCTTTTTTAAGAAAGGGATCAGGTAGGAGGACTCATCTTTTCGTGTACGTGCCGTTAACTGGAAAGAAAAGCCGGAGTAGAATTCATTGATATAGGTCATCTCCGCTTGCCGGAAATAGCCGATACGGTCGTCTTTCTCACGTTTCAAGGCTAGGAACACGTTGTCTTTGCTTGTGTACAGGTAGTTTTGTCCGTACTGGTTCACATCTGATTCGTAACGCAATTTCAGAGAATGGATGGGAAATTCATTGGCGTATTCTTTTTTCTTCTTGAACGAATATTCCAGTTCCGCCAATCCTTTCACTCTTTCATCTTTAAAACCGTAAGCCACATATCCTTTGCCAAACAGGTGCGGATTGAGCCAGGCGGTTGTCATACCTCCGGCACGGATGCGGGGACCTTCCAATGTATTGCCGCTGATGGTTGCATTCATCGGGCCGATATAGAAAAGGGGGGCTTCTTTGGAGGTAGGGATATATCCCGTAAAGAGAATGGAAAGCACTTTTTCCGTCCAGTAATATACCGGATAGCTGCGTAATTGTGTCATCAGGCGGTCTACCGAGTTCTCCTGTTGGGAGATGGCGGCTTGCGGACGGTTCTCCGCCCAGAATGTTTCGGGGCGAGACAAGGCTTCGGTTTCTTCGATGATGCGTTCGGGCTTGGTGAAAGCTTTATCGGCTTCAGCAGTCGGGGTAAAGGTATAGTTGCTGTAATCTGCCACACGGCGGGCAAAAATACCATCCTGCCCTTCGGTCAGTTTAAACTCAACAGTGATGCTTTCGTGGTCGAGCAAGCGGGTACCGTCTTCGGCACGCTTGAATTCCTGCTCGAGCAACATATAATCCACAAAGTTCAGGTTTATCTTTTTGGGGAAGTTGAATACGGCACGTTTGACAAAATAAGTAGAGTCGAGCACCACATAGAGATGTCCGTTGAAACCGAAAGACTCGGAATTGAATGGTGTAAAAGCTAGGTCTACACAGGGTTCTCCGGCAATCTGTAAGGTATCCATCAGGTAATATTTATAGAAGCCTGTGCCGATACGGGACAATGGACTGACAAACTTATTCGTGAACAAGGAAATATTATTTTCGTAGATGTCCACGTCTTTAAAGACTTCATTGATGGCAGCCTGCATCCCCTGTTTGGAGAGAAATTCATCGACACCGGCCTGTTTACGCCCTTTCACCCATTGCTTCTCGGAACGGGGAGATTTCCTGTAATAGTCTGTGGCAAGCAGTTCGCGGGCTGATACTGTCAGAATCGGTTTACCGGTGACGGCAGAAGTGTCTACGTATTCGGTAAGGAAATCAAATTTGCGATATAGCCATTTCTTCTGTTTCTCTTCATCGAAATTGTTCAATGCGAAAGTGGTCTTTTCATAACGTTCGCGTTGCCAGAAGTCTTTTTCGTAGGGGGAATGGTTGTCACGGCTTTCAATCATGCGGCGCACAAACTCTACGGCCGGATTATCTTTCTTCCGGTAGTGCTCGCGCTTAGGTTTTACCACTACTTCGCCGAGGGCATATTCGGTAGGCGAAAGCGTCACTTTATACGATGCGTTACGGGCAGGACGGATGGAACGGATATAGTCATTATAACCGATTACAGAGATGACAAGCACTGCTTCGGAACGGTTGGTTTTGAAATAGAAACGTCCGTCGCTTCCGGTAGTAGTTCCTTCTGTCGTGTCTTTTAAGCGTACAGATGCATAAGGCAAAGGCTCTTTGGTCAGAGAATCAGTCACCACCCCTTGTACCACATACTGCGCACTTAGCGGAATACTGATAGCCAATAAAAGAAAGAGCGTCAATGTGCCTTTTTTCATTAATCTCATACCTTAAATCCTATTGAATTGAGCGGGGCAAAGGTATGAGTGATTTTAAGACAAAAAAAGGTCTATTTGATGGAAGAAATGTTCTTATTTGACACAATTAGGGGAAAATAATGCGGAATCGGGTCAGGCCGTCGGCATAGGTTCGCAAAGAGAATGTGCATCCATGGCGCATCAGGACTTCACGAATAAAGATAAGTCCGATTCCCTGGCCGTTCGGTTTGGTGGAGAAGAAAGGGCTGAACAGTTTAGCTTCTGTTTCCTTGCTGATTCCCTGGCCGTTATCTATCACTTCAACAGTGGCGGGAGAGATAGTACGGACTATTATTTCTCCATCGGCTTCAATGCTCTCCGCTGCATTTTTGATAATGTTTACGAGTACTTGTTCAAACAGAGCAGCATCCAGCATAACGTCTTTCAGGCTTTCATCTATTTCCATGCGAAGGGTGATATGACGGTCATTACACATTCCTTCCATAAAGCGTTTGCAGGTGAAAACCAAATCATTTAGATTGACAGAAGAAAGTGTCGGTTCGGGGATTTTCACAACGTCGGCAAAACGGGTGATGAAACGACTCATCGAGAAACAACGGTCGGTACACACACGCATCACGTCGCAAATGTCATCCATTCCTTCTTCGCTGGAAAGGGCTTGTTCTACCGTATCCAGTGTAGAAGTGATGCCGGCAGTCGTATTGTTCACTTCATGAGCAATCATGCGGATTACTTTCTCATAGGCTTTCTTTTCCGCTTTCATCACTTCGTCGGTAAGGGTTTCCACCAAATAGAAAGGGTGCTGGAATCCACGATCGATGAAAGAGGAATGAGTGCACCGGTAGATATTCGAGTCGTTCAGACGGACGGTAACCGTCTCTCCTTTCGGAAGGCTGGACAGTTCCACCGCCAACGGAGAATCAATCTCTTTCATCTTCTTGCCTTGTACATCTTCCAGACGAACGCCCAGCATCTTCAAAGCCATCGGGTTCAGTTCCGCAAGGTCTTCATCAAGGGAGGTGATGATAACTCCCATTGGAGAAGCCTTAATCAGCAGATCAAGAAAGTTATTCTGCTCACGCAAGCGAAGACGTTCATTCTTGAGCTGTTCCATCATGCGGTTGAAGATATTCACCACACGATCGGCTTCATATTGTCCTACAGGACTAAGACGGCTACTGAAATCCTGCTCACGCAGCAGTTCCATACCGCTTCCGATAGTATTCAACGGTTTCACTATCTTACGATAGAAGAATGTCAGATAAAGCAGGATAAAAAGCACCAGCCCCTCTCCTATGTAGAAAAAGAGCGCGTTCATCTGACTGGAGAGATAGAGCAATATACTACCCAATGCCAACAACAGAATGACAAGTATGTAAAAAAGTCCTTTTATACGCACGTTTATCTGTAATTAACGGTTTGTTTTTATACTGTAATATTATATTTTTCGAGGCGTCGGTAAAGGGCGGCACGACTGATGCCTAATGCCGTAGCTACCTGGCTAAGGTTTCCTTTGCAGCGTTCCAAAGCCTGAAGAATGGTCTGACGTTCTATTTCGTCTAAAGTCATGCCTGCGAGTGCTGCACCTTCGGCTACTCTTGCATCATCGTGGCGGATGTACTGGGCGTCAAAATCGGAAGCATCGAGAAGCCGTTTACCACTTACCAAAATGGTGCGTTCCACCAGATTCTTCAATTCACGGATATTCCCCGGATAAGGTAAACGGCTCAAGAATTGCAGGGCATCGGCAGCAAACTCCGTACGGGGCAATCCATTGGTTACAGCCTGGCGGTCGGCAAAATGACGTGCCAGCAAAGGAATATCTTCACGACGTTCGCGCAAAGCCGGCAGTTTCACCGTTATCAGATTGATACGATAGAACAGGTCTTCACGGAAAGTACGTTCGCCCACCATCTTACGCAAATCGGCATTGGTGGCTGATACCACCCGGATATCTGTCTTGCGGGGACGGCTGTCACCGAGCACTTCAAATGTTTGATCCTGCAATACGCGTAATAACTTCACCTGACACGAAGGATCGAGATCACCGATCTCATCCAGAAAAATCGTTCCTTTGTTTGCCATCTCGAAACGTCCGATACGATCTGCGGAAGCATCGGTAAAAGCTCCTTTCTTATGCCCGAACATTTCACTTTCAAACAAGCTTTGGGAAATCCCTCCGAGGTTCACTTTCACAAAAGGATATTTGGCACGCTGACTGTTGATATGAATGGCTTCGGCTATCAGCTCCTTACCAGTTCCGCTTTCTCCTGTTATCAGTACAGAAGCATTGGTCTTTGCTATGCGGGCAATCGTGTTCAACACATCCATTAATCCCTGGCTACGCCCGATGATGTGGCTGCGGTCGAAAGACTCGCTCTGTTCCTGGGTTGTCTCCTGTGAAGTGCCGGAAAGTTCGAGTGCTGTTTCGATGCGTTGCAACAAGGCGGCATTATTCCATGGCTTCGTAATGAAGTCAAAGGCTCCTGCCTGCATTCCTTGCACGGCAAGTTGGATACTTCCCCAAGCGGTCATTAAGATCACTGGCACTTCGGGACGGAATATTTTTACTTGTTTGAGCAGGGTTAAACCTTCCTCACCCGTTGTGGAAAGAGTGAAGTTCATATCCATCAAAATCAAATCCGGTGCTACGGAACGTACCACTTCCATTGCTTCCCGTGGACCGGGAACGGTCTGTGCTTCGTAGCCTGCCCGCTTCAACATGAAGCTAAGCGAAGAACGCACTGCGCTGTCGTCGTCAATTATCAGAATCATAGTTTATGTTTCTTTTTAATCAAAGGTATTGTTTTACTGCTATGACTGTACAAAGCTACAAAAAAATAGCAACCGACATCACTCTTCTCTTTTTTTATTGCCGGATGATTTCATCAAAATCAACTTCAAGTTCGGTATTGGTACGAAAATCCCATAACGTCAGACTGCGAATCTGATAATAGTAATACCAATAATAATAAAGTTCGGAAATATGTTTCTGTCTTGCATCATCTTTAGAGTTCTGCGCATCATTTAAATCCAAGGTATTGATTTTACCTATCAGGAAAGTTTCAATACTCGTTTTATATCGTTTCTGGGCTATCGCATCGGCTTCCTTGGCTATATCCAATTGTTGTGCCTGATTATTGAAATGCTCCACTAACAGGAAAATATCCTGATTGAAGTTTATCTGTTCCTGACGAATCTTTGAAAGCACTACATCCCGGTTGCTCTTGGCTACCCGGACTTTTCCACGACGTTTTCCCCAATCGAGAATCGGAATCTTAACACCTACCTGAACAATCTGATTATCCTGCAAGTTACGGTAAACGGCAGGGAAGTTCCGGTTCTCGCCGGTATATCCGACGCTTGCAAACAAATCGACGCTACGCAGATTTCCGCGTGCGGTGGCTACTTCATAATCAGCTTCCAACTGGCGGCGACGGATATTCTGTGCAAACGAGTTACGTTCCAATGCTTTATTTAAAACCAGATTGTACTCCATCTTCGGACGATCCACCGCTTCGGGGAGAACAGGGCTTAATATTTCATCTTCTCCCACTCCTAGAAAAGCACGGAGCTGGAACATCTTGGCATTGAGGTCACTCTCCGCCTCCGTTAACGCTGCTTTCGCATTCAAGGAGGAAAGTTTGAGCTGTAAGAGTTCATTCTCGGAAATCTGTCCCATTTTACGTTTGGCAAGAGCCACTTCATAAAGGTGGTCGGCGTTTGTCTGGTTCTGTTTCGCTGTGCCAAGATTTTCTTTTGCCAACAAAAGATTAAAATAATAAGTAATGGCACGCATCGTCACTTCTTCGGTAGCAGTGATAAAAGCTGCTTTCGCTTCGGCAGAACGAACCGGTTCGATTCGTCTGTTCCATTTTATATTATTCACTCCAAAGATGGGTTGCGTGAGTTGTAAGGTGACAGGGACAGACATAAAGTGGCGGTTGCCCCCGGCTCCCAATTGTTTGATATAGTCGAGAGAGGAAGTAAGCGAGAGTTTACCACCGGTAAGCCAGATATTCTGGTCGATGGAAAGATCGCCGGTAAGCCCCAATGTGTTATTACGGACGAAACCATAAGAACCATCCGAATTTTGATAAGAACTATATGATTTGTTATAATTGGGCAGGGTTCCGGTCAGGTTGACTTCCGGCAAAAGATCGGCACGAAAGGTGCGAAATTCCCAATAGGCCGTTTTCAATTCATTCAGGGCAACAGCGGCGTCAACAGATTGAGCACGCGCCATAGCAATAGCTTCATTCAAGGTTATTTCCCTTTCTTTCTGTGCCGACAATGCCAACGGCAAGCAAACGGCAGCAAGAGCAAACAATATACTTTTCTTTTTCATTATGCACAGTATTTTCCACTAAGAGGGGATCAAACGATGTGCCAAAAAAGTAACGTTTTTATTATCAACAGATTATAAAATAAGAAAAGTGTTCATTTTCGAACACTATGCCCAAAAATGAACGTTCGATTATTCGCAGTAGTTAGGAAGACGCACAGTGAAACGAGTGCCTTTGCCGACTTCGGAGGTGACGGAGATTGTACCATTCAGACGTTCGATAATGGTCTGACAAATACTTAATCCCAAACCTGCCCCTTGTGTGAAATTATCAACTTTATAGAATCGTTCGAATATATGACGAATACCTTCCTCTGAAATACCGACTCCGGTATCCTCCACAAAGACACGGGTGTATCCGGGAATTTCATCATCCTCATAGCCAAAAGTAATGAAACCGCTACTTGTAAATTTAGCAGCGTTATTAATCAGGTTATTCACTACTTGCTGTAAACGTACATTATCCGTTGTGAGATATTTTTTATCACTTTCGGGCATACGTAACACCAACTCTACTCCTGGTGGCATATTCAGGCGTTGAGAATCATGAACGGTCTTTAATAACAGCGGCAGGTTATGTTCTGCGAACATAAATTCCATGGTTCCCGATTCAATACGTGACAAATCAAGAATATCATTAATCAAAGCCAGCAACAGGCCGCAATTTTTATTAATAGTTCCGATAAACTGGGCAATCTCTTCTCCTGTAAAACCACTAGTATCGCTTAGCAAATCGGAGAAACCTACAATCGCATTCAACGGAGTCCGAATCTCATGGCTCATGTTGGCAAGGAACGCCGATTTCAGTTTGTCAGCCTGAAGGGCTTTATCACGTGCTTCCCTCATCTCCTGCTCGGCAGTCTTATATCGCTGGATACTCTGACAAACACCTAATATGTTGTACAATGAATCTTGTGTCAACCCCGTGATTACGGAAGAACGATATTCCCACCATTCATACTCTCCGTTGACATTCCGCTGACGGAAGTTCAAACGGGTATTAGAATCCTCTCCCGTCAATGCTCTATCAAACAGGGGACTTATTTCTTTCAAATCTTCAGGATGGATAGAGCGATCCATTTCGTCACGAGAGATCGTAGTTACCGATTCATCATATCCGAGACGCTTCAGGAAACCTTGCGGGAAAATGAAACAGTTCGTTTCCATATCAAACTGCCATGGATATATGGAGCTTTCGTCTACTGCCATATCAAAGAAACGCTTCTGCATTTCTTCATTCGAAATATTCCGTGCGGAAAGTGCCATACCAGTAATCGTATCCTTTGAACGGATCGGGACTATTTCCCCCGACACCGGGAAATATTTATCACTATGCACTTCTTTCATGAAAGCTCCCTGGGGTATCTTCACACTTTCTCCTTTAGCAGCTACCTGCTTCAGCATAGAATGAAGAATGTCCTGACCGTTATAATATACTTTGAAGATGCTACCTGCCATCATTCCTTCATAAAAACGCCCACCTGACTCATACGGCAAGTGAAGCATTTGTAATAAGGAGCGATTTGTAAAATGAATGTGTAAATCGGTATCATACGTTATCACACCATCGCGGATAGAATGAAATACATTATCAAACTCATTACGCTGTTCCACAAGCTTATTCTGCACGAGCAAACGGGTCTGTGCCTGAATCCGTCGTTTGGATTCACGCCGGTTAGCACGCATCAACCACACGATAGAAGCTATCAGCAATGCCAGGATAGATGGATAGAGCAGTATAAAAAGGTATTTATATTTCTCCCAATACGGTTCGTTGACGATGGTTCCGCTAGAGGATACTTTATCAGAGGCAATATGAAAATAATCCAACTGTTTATAGTCATAGATGAATCCCTGCGTGATTTCTGTCACTCCTATCTCTTGGGGAGATGTACCTTTTAAGACTAAAGCAGCCCTTTGAGCTGCCGATAACGCTGAAGCATAACTGTCGGAATCGTATGCACAGAATACGCCATTAGTTAACCCCACATTCTGACTCGAAAATACAGGAGCTTTTGAGTTTTTGCCAACGAATGAAAGGAAAGGCGACCATTTAGGAGCAACCACCAGACGTTCGTAGCTGTTACGAGGGTAACAAATAGCAGCAATGATGTGACTCGTTGTATGATTTTGGGTATTATAGACTTTCATTCTATAATCCGGATTGTCTTTTTGAAAGATTTTCCACTCTTCTTCAAAATCTTCAAGGCCTTTGTTACTCAAAAAGCTGTTATCTATCACACATACCACTTCTTTCCGCTGGGGAAATATCTTTTGCGCCTGACGCAATATGACATCAAAATCCGGATTGGCAGTGAACCCGCAAACATTGGGATGAGTAGCAATCAGCTCCATATCGGGATACTTAATGCCGAAAAACACGACCGGTATCTGCAAAGGCAACGAATCTCCACAGGCAAAAAGAGTATAGAAAGCTTCATCACTTGCTGTTATAATCAAATCGGTCTGCCTGTCACGGGCACGCTGACAAAAACGACGCATAATTACTTTCTCGGAGTTGAATGCCCAAAAATCGGCATCAAGATACTCCGTTGTTATATTCACCTTCAGGCCACTTTCTTTAAATCCTTTGACCAACCCCTGATTAAGGTCGTTATGCCAAGGAGTCTGTGAGGTGTATGACTGTATAAACAGGATATTGTATGTACGTTCCGCTGCTGCCGCCTGAATAAGAACAGCAAAAAACAGAACGATAAGCAAACAATAGTAGCGTCGATTCATATAATTAAAGCCTGCGGTGTTTTCAATATTATGCCGACAAAGATACGTTAATTATATTGAAAACAAACAGATAGCCCAAGTTTTTTATTCTTCGCGCAACGCCTCGGCAGGGTGTATGCGAATTACCTGACGAGCAGGAAACCAAATGCCAACGAGAATCATTAAAGTCATCAAGAAATAGGTAATGGCACATGTGATAAGAAAACGTACCACTCCCCATTCCAGATATCCTTCCGTCAAATCCAGGTAGCCGATATTATAACATATCACAGCAGCAGGCAAAGCGGCCAGCGTCAACAGTAATAATCCTTCTTTATTCAGCCGTTGCCAAAGCTGTATCCGGCTGGACCCAACCGCTATACGAAGCGCCGATTCAGCACGACGGTACTGTGTACGGAACCAGAATGTGCCAACAATACCTAACAGGATATTGAGCAGTAAGAATCCCATCATCCAGAAACGTACCTGTACCTGATTGTAACTCCCTTGCTGGAAATCATTGCGTATATCTTCGTAATCATGCACTTTCAGAATGAACAGGTTACCGACACTCAACTGGTTGGCGGACAATTTCATCAAATACTCTGCAAAGTCTTTGGAAGTCCCCGGTTTCACCCGCAAACAGACTTCTATATTTGAAGGATAAAACTCCCCTTCCAATTTCGCCATTTCCTTTTCCGTAAAAGCAATAGCCACATATCGATCACTATAATTAGGCCAAAAATCATTGTAACGTACCTTCGTTGATAAACCTCCTATTTTATATACCTCCGTAGAATCATCTACATTAACCACTTCCTTACCCAACAGTACACGGTCCCCTTTGTGTTTTTTTGACCAGAAATTTTCACCTACTACCACATTGCCATTTTCTAAAGCCTGTACCAATGGCTGATATCCGCGTCCATCGGTACTTTGATAACGAAATACCTGAAAAAAATCAGGAGTCACCACCCGCTGCAACGGATTACTAACCAACGTATCAAGACGCAACATTATGCCGGAATTACTTCCAATGTAAGGACGCGAATTGCTAGATACAGAAACAGCTTCCACTTCCGGCAATCTACGGAGACGATTGGTCAACTCAATAATATCTTGTCCTAAAGTTGTACTCTTTTGCTCTTTCGAAAGATAGGAATCACTCTTATCGTTTTTCAGGCTTAGCTCTAAATAATATGTATCAGTAATATCAAATCCTACCGGTTCGTAATAAGTACACGCTGTTACATACGTCCAGTCGACCACATACCACAGGACAACAAAAACTATTAATAGTTCTGACCATAACCATCCGTTTGACCGGCGTTCATTCCATATTTGTTTTAATAGTTGCATTTTCTTTAGAATTTAGATGATTTGAAGAATTATCTTTCGTTGATGGCATCCACAATATTGGTGCGAGTTACTTTCCATGCCGGAATAGCGGCACTTAGCAAATTGAGCAAGAAGCAAGCCAGAAATGCCAGCAGGAACACGGCAGGATCGAACAGCAAGTCGATACACATAGTCCGTAAATCCTCCACACCATTGGATACAAAGTCTACGGAAAAAAGCATTCCCCCCAAAAGGAAAGCAGCAACATAACTTAATACCAGTCCGAGAATTCCCCCGAATAGGGAATAAATCATATTTTCGGATAATACCTGCATCATAAGCTCCCGTCTGGGTGCACCAAAGGCTTTTCGCACTCCTATTTCAGAGATACGCTTACGCATACGTGATAAAGTGAGTCCGGACAAGTTGACGGCAGGGACAATCAACAAGACAAGTAATGTCAGTATGTATTGCCGTATTGCTTCTTTCACAGCCGGAGGATTGTTGGCGGAATAGCGTTGTGCGGCCACAAAATAGGTATCAGGCTGTCCGCGATAGAGTAAATCGGAATTGGGATGCCCTGCCATAAAGATAGCCCGCAAACGGTCTGCTTCCTGACGAATAGCTGGAAAATCGCCTTTCGATTTAGCTAAAATATAGACGGCAGTCATGCCCATAATATTATCATCGCCCCAAGTGTCTGTGAAAGCATTTGTAGAACTCAAAGGAATCCAAACTTGTGCATAGGCGTACTTCGCCAGTTTAGAGACCGGACGCACCACTCCGCAAACAATATAGGCAGAATGATTCAAAAGGAATGTTTTTCCAACCACTTCTGATGTTCCGAACAGACGGCGTGCCATATCTTCGGAGATTACGGCTTTTGCTGCTCCGGCATCAAAATCGGCACTATCATACGGTTTGCCGGACATAAACTCAAATTCAAATATTTTCCAAAATACATCGTCTGTTTGCAACACACTACAACTCTCCATCTCACCTGCCGGTTTAGCAGCCAGCATTGTTTCCTGTGAAATATTAGTTATGGAAATAGCTTCGGGAGTTGTCATTGCTTTGAAACAAGCCTTTGCTGTATTGTATCCGATAGGACCATTGCTTTGCCAATTCACATTGGACTTATTTTGAAGTCCGGCAAACCGGAAAATAAGCATCCGGTCACGATGGGTCTCTGGTGCAAAAGGAGCGATTGTTGCACGTAAAGTGATGACAATTACCATAATCATAGCAATAGCCAAAGCTGTACCTATAATGGAAATAGAAGAAAGCAGTTTATTTTCCCTCAACAGATGGAATGCTTGTTTAAAGTAGAGTTTTATCATTATCATTTCAGAATAAAGTTCAGTATATTTCTTACTCATCTCTTAGTGCTTCGGCCGGTTGCACTTTCATTGATTGCAGAGCCGGATACAACACGCCAAGAATAATCATTATCGCCATCAAGAGATATGTCAATAAAATGGCTATCAGGAAACGGGGTACTGTAAATGCCATTTGTGATATATCCACCAGTTCAGTATATCCAATATTGAATGCAATCAATACGGCAGGAAGAGCCGACATGCTTAACAGTAACAAACCTTCCGTAATCAAACGATAGAATATGTTTTTCCGGTTAGCTCCCATCGCCATGCGTAAAGCGACTTCTCCCCGGCGTTGCTGGGTACGGAACCAGAAAGTGCCGATCACTCCCAGAAAGATATTCAACAACAAGAAAAAGAGAATACAGAACTGGGTACGCAATTCATTATCATTGTCTATCTCACTGGCTGTCCGGACTTTGCTTAATGGAGTGACATCAAGTATATAAATATTCCCTACCTGATAGATACGGTCGGCATCATTCATAAGACGTTCCACAAACCCATCGTCTACACCTTCGTGGACACGCAGGCTTAATTCGAGATAGGCTACGTTTTCGACCGTTTCCATTTGTTCGTCAGAGAGGTAAGTGCCGATATAGGTTCCGGTAAAAGGTTTTCCGGTAATGTTATAATGATCGTAGCGAACGGGTTCCGTTAAAGCTGCAATACGAAGGTTGGTATCACTCATGCGAACTTCTTTACCCAAAAGGTCTTTTCCATGGAAAGTGGCATCCGGATAATAGTCTGCAACATCGACAGGAACGATTATTGTATTTTTCTCCAAAGCTTTCACCAAACTTTCATGACCGGAACCATCGATATTCCGGAAACGAAACACCTTATAATATTCAGGAGTCGTCCAACGATCCATCGTACTTATCCAAACCGTGTCGTTATCCGGGAAACGGAAACTCGTTGCACTGCACCCTTCATTATATGGAATACTGTTTTGAGAGATACAGACAGATTCAACTTCCGGATGACGGGACAAACGTCCGGCTATTTCCCTTAAAGCAGTCATATCATCCTTAACAGTCAGCTCCGGATTAAAATCGGTAGATTTATTGGTAAGACGGTTCATACGTAATACATACGTATTTTCTATATTAAAGCCCATTGGCTGATAATAGATATCCAAAGTGACATAAACCAAATCAACGATATACCACAATACGACAAACACCAACAATAGCTCAATCCATAGAAAAGCATTGCTCCGGCGCTCATTATATATTTGTTTCAATAACTGTTTCATCATTTTATCTTTGGTTTATTGCATCCACAATGTTCATTCTCGACACTCTCCAAGCCGGAATACCGGCACTCAATAGATTTAATAACAGGCAGAAACTGAATGCAACGAGGAACGTCAACGGACTGAACAACATATCAGTAGAGAGAGAAGTTTCCCCGGCAAGACCTGCATTCTCACTGTTACCAAAAAGGAATGAGTTTAACAGGAAAGTAGCTGAATAGCTCAATATCAGTCCCAGTACTCCCGCAAGCAGTGTCAATATCAGATTCTCCCAGAATACCTGTCGCAACAATTCGTTGGCAGTAGCACCGAATGCTTTCCGGACACCGATTTCCGTCATACGTTTCCGCATACGGGATAAAGTCATACTACTTAGGTTGATAGCTGGAACCAAGAGGAGAATCACAATGATAAGGATGAATCGCCTGACAATGTGTTTCATATCCAGATCTGTCCCCCAATGGCGGTAAAGGTAGGCAAATTGAGTATCCGGCTGACCACGATAAATCAATTCCATATCCTTCAGCTTACTATTGTAGACCTGACGATATTTTTCGACTTCAGCACGGATAGCTGGAAAATCGTCAGACGAACGTGCAAGAATGACCGCCCGCATAGGTCCCATCAGATTTTCTCTCCATGAAAAAGAAGCCAAATCTGTCGATGTATAGGGAATCCAGACTTGTGCATAAGAAGCTGTCGCCAACTTTGATACGTCTTTCACCACTCCTGTAATGGTATAATCGGCTTTATTTAATTGGATGGTACGCCCTACCACGTCAGTTGTACCGAACAGACGGCGTACCACACTGGCAGAAACTACTGCCTTGGACAGCCCGCTCTCAAAATCGGCTTTCGTATATGGTTTGCCACACAAGAATTCAAAGCTAAAGACTTGCCAAAAAGCTTCATCCGTCTCCATTTCATCTACACTCATCCTGCCTCCTCCGGGAAGAGAAGCGCGCATCTTATTATTAACGGAAGTAATGGCAACCGCTTCAGGTATTGTCAACGTCTTAAAGCATTCACGAGCAGTCGTAACGGACATCTGGCTGCTGGCAGCATTATTGTGTTGCTCTTTATGCCGGGATGTCATAGCCTTGACATACAATGATCGTGAACGGTTAACTTCCGGCACACAGTCTTTTATCCGTATCTGCAATGTCAGCACGATCACCATTATCATGCAAATAGCCAAAGCTGTACCTACCATACAGACAATACTAATAAGCCGGTCCTCCTTCAACTGGTAAAGAGCTTGCTTTATGTATTGCTTCCACATCTTCTTATTCTTTTTTTGATTTGATTCTACAGGAGTTCACAGAAGAATGTTCTACATTAGAAATTCCAACCTTTCTTTGTTACGTCTTTACATTTCAGGTTTTTGGAATTGATTTTACCAACGCCATCCCGCTTAAAGAAAGCTGCATCCGCTTTACCGGATACAGTGATATTTCCTACTCCATCCACTTTAGCCTTGATAGTGCTGCAATCAACATTCAGCTTCATATTGCCCACTCCGTCAACATCGAGTTTCAACTCATCGCAATAAAGACTTTTCACGTTACAGTTGCCTACTCCATCAAGTTCGAAAGCTATATTTTTAAGTTTTAGTTCTTCTTTTGCATCGAAGTTTCCTACTCCGTCTATTTTCACTTTACTCAAATCGGGAGCAGTAATATAGAAAGTCAGATCCTTGACATTCCTGGCATTTTTATCTTTATAAGAGATAACCAGAGTTCCATTTTTCACTGTCACCCTTGTTTTCTCTACAAATTCGGAAGGTCCTTCCAAACGGCAGATACATTCTGCCGATTGAGTGAAAATAATATTTCCGACAGATTGCAGGTTGATGGCGGAAAAGTCGCCTACATTATAATCTTTACTCACATTTTGTGCCGATAACGAACAAAAAGCAACACTTAACAAAACAGCTATCGCAACGATGAAAATATTCTTTGTCATGGTGATTTTTAATTTAGAGATATATCAATCTATTTTTCTATTTAGTTTTATGTATAAAACGCAGGTTCCTACTGTACCTGACGTCCGTCAAAGAAACGAATGGTGCGGGAAGTCTGTTTCGCCTGTTCTTCATTATGGGTAACCATGACGATGGTGCGTCCGTCTTCTTTATTCAGCCGATGAAGCAGCTCCATTACTTCAGCTCCCATCTTTGAATCCAAGTTACCTGTCGGCTCATCGGCAAGGATTATTTCGGGATTACCGATAATAGCACGGGCAATAGCAACACGTTGGCACTGACCACCGGAAAGTTGTGTAGGGAAATGCCTCATACGATGACTTAACCCCACTTTTTCCAGCACCTCTTGTGCCAACCGCTTTCGCTCACTACTGCCAACACGACGATAAAGTAAAGGCAACTCTACATTATCCATCACATTCAACGAATTAATCAAATGAAAAGACTGAAATACAAAACCGAGCGTTTTATTACGAAAAACCGCCAGTTCCTTGTCTTTCATTCCTTCGGTACGTATCCCGTTGATTTCCACCATTCCCATTGTAGGTGCATCAAGCAATCCCATTATGTTCAGCAGGGTGGATTTTCCACATCCGGAAGGTCCCATTATACTTAGAAATTCTCCACGTTCTACCGTCAGATTCACATTCTCCAATGCTACTGTTTCAATCTCGTCCGTACGATAAATCTTAGAAAGAGAGTTCAATGTTATCATAACTTCTAGTATTTAGTTTATTTAATTTTCAACTTATTCTTGTTCTTATAAGCACTCATATCGCTTACTACTACTTTATCACCCGGTTGCAATCCGCTCAACACTTCTACATATTCAAAATTAGAATCTCCTAACTGTATTTTACGTTTTACCAGTTCATTATCCGAGTTGCAGACAAAAAGTTCATATTCACCGCGTCCCACATAGAAAGAGCCATTGGCTATGCGCATTACATCTTCCTTCACAGCATTCATCACATAAACATCTGTCTTTAGTCCGGAACGTAAGCGGCGGTGATTATCTTCTTTCAACTGAACGGTAAATGATATCACACCATTCTTGGATAGTGGTGTAACACTGCTAACTGTCCCTTCCAGTTTGTCGCTCCCTATCTTAACAATTGCTTTTCCTCCGGCTGCTACACGATCACCGTACGTATCCGCAATCTCGCCTTCCACTTTAAAATGGCTCAAATCAGAAATGATAGCCACCTGTCCGCCTTCGGAAATCTGTACACCAATTTGGTTATTAATATAGGTAAGAATAGCTTTACGCGGGGAACGGATTTGTGCATCATCCAACGTACGTTTCTTTTCGGAAAGGCTCTTGCGAAAGATATTAAAATCAAGCTCCTGAACTTTCAATTCGGCAGCAGCTACTTCCTTCTCATTTTTATATTGTTGCTGAAGTTGTTCGTACTCTAATTGAGCCACATTATAGCTCAATTCAGCCTGGCGTACTTTATCTGTTGTTCCTGCACCGAGGCTGTCCAGATAGTGTTCATTTCTCAACTCCACTTTCATCCGACTCAATTTCATTGCCGACACTTTAATCTGCATTGCCATATCGGAAAGTTTCGTCTGATTATTGACACGAAGCTGATCGAGTTTATACTGACGCATCTGTTCCTCGTCCAGCAGCTTCTTATATTCAATTTCCGTACTCTGAAGGTCCAGTTTCAGAATCGGAGTACCTACGTCTACGCTATCTCCCCCTTTTTTATAGACTTCAATAATACGACTGTTGATCGGAGAATTAATAATTTCTTCAAAGGCAGGGACAACCTTACCGGAAGCACTGACACTTACCTCAATCACCCCTTTATCGACTGTGGAAAAGACAAGATCCTTTGCCTCCACTCCTGCCCTTAATACAGATATAAGTACACCGATGACAATAATACTTGCCACTCCAATGGATGAATAACGAATTATCTTCTTATTACGTTCTTTTTGACGTACCTCTTTAGGAATTTCTCTGTCCATATCCGATCATTTACTATTTTATGATGTATCAATTCGGTACTTCATATACCAAATCTATGCCAAAACCGTAAGTAACTGATAAATAGAATATAACAAAAAACACAGGGTGTCCGATATCGGACACCCTGTACGAATTTACCGTTCAGAATAGCATCTATCATCCTGTCGACAGGAAGCTTGTCTACTTGGATGATGATGTAATAGAGGGGTTCTTTTCCTCTTGTACCAGTTCTTTCCCCCAATGGGTAGTTTCCTCCACCTTTTCACGATCACGAATCTCTTTTGCTTTACGGGCATAGACAATCATACGCATAGACTGATCGTAAGTGAAATAATTCCATACCCAATTCAAGAGCACAATAACCTTATTGCGTACCCCAAGAATAGAGCGCAGATGAACAACCAGCCACATCACCCAGGCAAACCATCCCTGCATTTTTACTTTACTAAACTCTGCCACGGCACGATTACGTCCTACAGTCGCCATCGAACCCAGATTACGGTAATGGAAAGGTTTCATCTCCCGTCCTTTCTCCATACGTATCAGATTCTTTGCCAATAATTCTCCTTGCTGGATAGCCACTTGCGCCAATTGAGGATGTCCGTTCGGATAATCTTCATCAGTAACCTGAATACATTGGTCACCAATAACAAACACATTACTCATTCCCTCTACGCGATTGAACGAATCGACCTTAATACGTCCACCACGTCCTATCAACGAAGGATCCATGTTGCCGATAGTCACTCCGGTAACACCGCTCACCCAGATAAAAGTACGCGTAGCAATCTCCGTACCATCTTCAAGTACCACTTTATGGTCACGATAATCTACAACGCGTTTGTTCAACAGGATATTTACTCCCATTTCACGGAGAAACTGTTCGGCATGAGCGGAAGAATCTTCCGACATTCCAGCAAGCAGTCGCGGCCCGGCCTCAATCAGATATATATGCATCAAGCTACTCGGCATATCAGGATAATCTTTGGGCAGGACAAATTTCTTCATTTCGGAAAGTATTCCGGCTACCTCTATTCCGGTTGCTCCACCTCCTACAATGACGATATTCATCAACTCTTGTTGTTCCTGTTTGGTTGAGCAAGTTAAGGCACGTTCCAGATTGGCAAGAAGAGCATTTCTCAATCCCATTGCTTCCGAAACATTTTTCATCGGCATGGCTTCTTCTTCAATATGTTTATTACCGAAAAAGTTGGTTGTAGTTCCTGCAGCCAACACCAGATAATCATATTCTGCTTTTCCGATGGAAGTCTGTATCATATTCTTTTCCGGGAAAATGGCACGTACTTCCGCCATACGGAAATAGAAATCTTTCCGGCGCTGGAATATTTTACGAAAGGGGAAAGAGATGGAAGTAGGTTCCATACCGGCCGAAGCCACCTGATAAATCAAAGGGGGAAACTGATGATAGTTGTTCTTGTCTATCAATACGACTTGAAAGCCTGACTTTTTCAGCTTGTTAGCTAATTTTAAGCCACCGAAACCACCGCCTACTATAACGACACGTTTCTTATTACTTTTTGCAATGTTAAGACTCATATTATAATCATGTTTTATCAAGATAATAACACATCAATGAGTCATTAAGTTTTCAAAATTCGAAACTTTCATGAAGAAAGAAGCCGGATTCATTCATCGGTGGCGATACACCCATTCCTCGGTACCGAAACATGTCCTCCCCGGTGCCGGAAAGGCTGTTCATCGGCGCCAAACAAAAAAAAGTTCTACGAGTCTCTATCGCAGGCGCAATCTATCTCCGATTTCAGGGACATATTCGCCATCTTTACGATTCATCTTATACAGATTTTTGAGGCGAATACCATATTTTTGAGAGATACCATGCATGGAATCTCCATCTTTTACAATATATACGGTATAAGGTTTGGAAGCCTTTTTCTTCTTGCTCTTCAGGTAGATAATATCTCCCTCTACTAACGTATAATCACGCTGCAAGTCATTATATTTCACAAGTTTCTTCCAACTAATGTCAAATTCGTCACCCAAGTCTTTAAAAGTATCACCGTTGCGGGCTACAACATAGGCTATATCATTCGCAATATACACCTGATGCGGGTTCATCAACCAAGGATTCTTTTTCAGTTTCCGTTCTGAATATACACCCTTACGATCGTATTTATACAAATCATAATCTTCGATAATCGTAATCAGGCGATTAGCATAGGAAGGATCGGTGGCGTATCCCGCCTTTTTCAGTCCACGAGCCCACCCTTTATAGTCGGTGATATCCAGTTTGAAAAGAAAAGCGTAACGGGCCCCTCTTCTAAGGAAGTAGGAATGGTCTTCGTAAGAATCACGAGGATGTTTATAGGCACGGAAACATTCATTACGCGCATCGTCGTCGTGGCGAACACTACGCCCCCGCCAACTGCCACCACACTTAATACCAAAGTGATTATTACTCTTTCGTGCCAACTGACTGTATCCGGCACCACTTTCCAACAACCCTTGCGCCAGTGTGATACTGGCCGGAATTTTATGAAGCTTCATCTGTTCAACAGCCAAATCACTATACTTATTTATATATTCGATGTAACGGGCATTTCGTTTCTGTGCCTGCACTCCTACGGCAAAGAAGAAAACAATGGTTAAAAAGATAAGTCTATACAGTTTATTCTCCATTTTAGTTCAGATGTGGATTAGATGGCACAAAAATCCGAAAAATAATTGGGATTATCAATCTCTTTCCTAACTTTGTAACATTAATTGTAGAAACCAATACCCTAACGTATATGAGAGACCTCACAATTACCGCTATTATTAAAGTATATCAATATGATGAGTTGAATGAGGCCGATCGGGCACTTATGCAGACTGCCATAGAGGCAACAGCTCGTAGTTATTCTCCGTATTCCCACTTCTCCGTAGGTGCCGCTGCGTTATTGGGCAACGGAGCTGTTGTGACAGGAACCAATCAGGAGAATGCCGCCTACCCGTCAGGACTTTGTGCGGAACGCACTACCTTATTCTATGCCAATTCCCAATATCCCGACCAGCCGGTTGTCACTCTTGCCATCGCGGCACGAACGGAAAAAGATTTCATCGACCAACCGATTCCTCCCTGCGGCGCTTGCCGGCAAGTGATTCTGGAAACGGAAAAGCGTTACAAACAACCCATCCGTATCCTATTATATGGCAAAGAATGTATCTACGAAGTAAAAAGTATAGGCGACCTACTGCCGCTATCATTTGACGCATCAGCAATGGAGGACTAGCTATGTTACAACAATATCACACGAAACTAAAAGGAACACTCGCACTTACAGACTCTTATCTGACAGAAAAAGCACTGCAAAAAGAAAAGGGGCTTTATAAATTTATATGGGTACGCAGCGGAAGCATCACAGTAGAAATCGACCATCAGGAAATGATGCTTACCAAAGATGAAGTGATTTCACTCACTCATCTGCAACACCTCGAATTTAAATCGATTGACGGCGAATACCTGACTTTGCTGTTCAACAGTAACTTCTATTGCATTTATGGCAATGACCATGAAGTGTCATGCAGCGGTTTCCTGTTCAACGGTTCTTCTCACCTGATCCGTTTTACCCTGAATGAAAAAGAACGTAAAGAGCTCGACACCATTACCGAAGCACTGGAAAACGAGTTTACCGTTTCCGACAGCCTGCAGGAGGAGATGCTACGCATCCTGCTGAAACGCTTCATCATTCAATGTACTCGTATTGCACGTCATCGCATGAATATCACCCGTGAAAAAGAATCCGGTTTCGAGATTGTCCGCCAATACTATAACTTGGTTGACGAGCATTATCGGACGAAAAAGCAGGTACAGGACTATGCCGACATGCTGCATAAATCTCCCAAGACACTATCGAACATCTTTTCAACCTGCAAACTGCCCTCGCCACTCCGGGTAATCCACGAACGGGTGGAAGCGGAAGCCAAACGCCTTTTGCTTTACAGCAACAAAAGTGCTAAAGAAATTGCCGATATTCTTGGATTTGAAGACCAGGCCTCTTTCAGCCGTTTCTTCAAAAATATGACCGGACAGAGTGCCGTACAATTCAGAAATACACAGGAAGGGAAAAATTGATAAGGTATACGGAAGTATTGCTATTTGGGGAGTATGGAGAATGAACGACCTTTGCAACATTAGATAAATCCATTAAAACCCCAACAAAATGAAAGAGAAATTTATCGCTTTACTGACCTTCACTTCAAGTCTGAAAAGTTTCGGTATTCAATTTATCCGTGTAGCCATTCTGGTAGTATTTGTATGGATAGGCGGATTGAAGTATTTCCATTATGAAGCCGACGGGATTGTCCCGTTTGTTGCCAACAGTCCTTTCATGAGTTTCTTCTATGCTAAAGGTGCGCCCGAATACAAAGAACACAAAAATGCGGAGGGTGCTTTCGTCCCGGAAAATCGAGCATGGCACGAAGCAAACCGTACCTATACTTTCTCCTACGGACTGGGAGCTCTTATTATGAGCATCGGCATACTGGTATTTCTAGGCATCTTTTTCCCAAAAGTGGGATTGGCAGGTGACGCCCTTGCCATTATCATGACGCTCGGAACACTTTCTTTTCTCGTCACTACCCCGGAAGTCTGGGTTCCCGACCTGGGAAGCGGAGAGTTCGGATTCCCGTTACTATCCGGTGCAGGACGATTGGTGATTAAAGATATTGTGATCTTAGCCAGTGCCGTAGTGTTACTATCCGACTCGTCACAACGAGTACTCAAAACACTTAAAAAAGACTAATGCTCCCCTTGCAGAAAGTGCTGACTTCTTGAGATTGCGGAACAAATCGTATTTTCAGACTGTTATATAGTCTCATACGAATCGTTAATAAAAAGAAGTTATGAAACAATATGATGCAATAATAATAGGATTCGGCAAGGCAGGAAAGACCCTGGCTGCCGAACTTTCCAACCGCGGATGGCAAGTTGCCATCGTGGAACGTTCCAACATGATGTATGGAGGAACCTGCCCTAACGTAGCCTGTATTCCCACCAAAACGTTGGTGCATGAAGCAGAGGTTTCCGCCTTGCTTTACCATGACGATTTTCCCAAACAGGCGAATATGTACAAACAAGCCATCAGTCGAAAGAACCGTCTCACCTCTTTTCTTAGAAATGATAATTACGAAAGACTAAACAAACGTCCTAATGTGACTATTTACACCGGGACGGGTTCTTTCGTATCTTCCAATACGATAAAAGTTGCGCTTCCGGAAGGAGACATCGAGCTGCAAAGTAAAGAGATATTTATCAATACAGGCTCTACTCCTATCATTCCGGCAATAGACGGCATTCAGCAAAGCCAACATGTATATACCAGTAGTACGCTTCTGGATTTAAACGTCCTTCCCCATCACTTGATTATCATAGGCGGAGGATATATAGGACTGGAATTTGCTTCTATGTATGCCGGATTTGGCAGTAAAGTGACGATACTCGAAGGAGGAAATAAATTTATGCCTCGTGAAGATCGGGATATTGCAAACAGCGTCAAAGAAGTAATGGATAAGAAAGGTATTGAAATCCATTTGAACGCGCGTGCACAGTCTATCCATGACACCAATGATGGAGTAACACTGACTTACTCGGACGTATCCGACGGCACTCCTTATTATGTGGATGGAGATGCCATTCTCATCGCAACGGGACGTAAACCGATGATTGAGGGATTAAACCTGTCAGCAGCAGGCGTAGGAGTCGATGCGCACGGAGCTATCATAGTAAACGATCAGTTACGTACCACTGTTCCCCATGTATGGGCAATGGGGGATGTAAAAGGCGGAGCACAATTCACCTATCTCTCTCTGGATGATTTCCGGATTATCCGCGATCAGCTTTTCGGTGACAAAAAACGTGATATCGGAGATCGTGATCCTGTTCAATATGCAGTGTTTATTGATCCGCCATTGGCACATATCGGAATCAGTGAAGAAGAAGCTCTGAAAAGGGGATATTCATTTAAGGTTTCCCGGTTGCCGGCATCTTCCGTTGTCCGTGCCCGTACATTGCGACAGACAGATGGTATGCTAAAAGCCATCATCAATAATCATAACGGGAAGATTATGGGCTGTACATTATTTTGTGCCGATGCTTCAGAAATCATCAATATCGTAGCTATGGCTATGAAAACGGGGCAAACGTCTACATTCTTACGCGATTTTATCTTCACGCATCCCAGCATGAGTGAGGGATTAAACCAATTGTTTGACGTATAAGATAAATAGGCTGTTTGCTTGCAAAAAACAGAAAAAATAACGTACTTCGTTCCATAATTGATTGAATACAGGAAAACTCCCTAATAAAAAGGAGGATTCCGCTAGCTATACGAAATTATGATAAGGAAAGTAGATTTAGAAGATGCAAAAGCAATTACAGCAATCTATAACGAGTACGTTATAAATAGTACGGCCACATTCGAAACCGAACCTGTTGCTGTTGAAGATATGCGTGAGCGCATAACACAGATTTCTGCTAACTTCCCTTATTTTGTTTATGAGATAGATAATGAAGTGGTAGGTTACTGTTATGCGCATCTGTGGAAAGAAAGAGCCGCATATCGATATACATTAGAAACAACGGTCTACTTATCTGCCAAACATATTGGAAAAGGTATCGGGCGACTACTCATGCAAAGACTCATAGAGGAGTGTCGAGAGAGTGGTTATCATGCGCTGATTGCCTGCATAACGGAAGGGAATGAACCCAGTTACGCTTTACATGCGAAACTGGGTTTTAAGCAAGTAGCCGGATATGAGCAAGTTGGGCGGAAATTTAATCGCTGGCTGGGAGTAGTGGATTATGAGTTGTTGCTCATTCCGTAGTTATAAACTATCATAAAAAAACACAGCTTCTAAATAGGATAAGCAGAGGCTGTATTTGGAGTAATCAGGGGCTCTGGATGAGAAAAACAGAGCCTCTAAATAAATGAATTTTATTCTTTTTCAACCTTCATAGAGTGAAATCTAACAGAAAGTGTTATCTTTGCAACCAAGTTAAACTATATACCTACCGCAATGAGAATTAGTAAGTAAGACAACACTTCTAAGTAAACATCACTTTTCTTATATGCTTTTTCTATTTCGTTAAGCATCACGAAATCCGTGTTGTTTAGCCAGTATTGTGTTTGTCGTTCCCCCCTATCCTGTGATTTTCCCTCACTCTATTTTCAACCTCAAACCCAATAGATCATTATGTCTATAAGTATTCAGCAAATCAGCTATATCCATCCGGATAAAGAAGTATTATTCAGTGATCTCAATTTCGCCATCAGTAAGGGGCAGAAACTGGGATTAGTCGGTAACAATGGGTGCGGTAAATCTACTTTGCTGCAAATTATTGCCGGACAACTTTCACCCTCTTCCGGTGTCATTGTCCGTCCGGACGACCTATATTATATCCCGCAACATTTCGGGCAATATGATTCATTGACTATCGCTCAAGCACTCCGGATAGAACGTAAGCAACAAGCCTTACATGCTATCCTGTCAGGAGATGCCTCAAACGAAAATTTCGTCATCCTGAATGATGACTGGAATATTGAAGAACGTTCCATTGCCGCTCTCGATTTATGGGGGCTAGGACAGTTTACTCTATCCTACCCGATGAATTTGCTTAGCGGCGGTGAAAAGACCCGTGTATTTCTGGCAGGGATGGACATTCATCACCCATCTGTCGTACTGATGGATGAACCGACCAATCATCTTGATTCTTCCGGCAGGCAACGTTTATACGACTGGGTAGAGAAATGTCGCTCCACGCTGTTAGTGGTGAGTCATGACCGCACTCTGCTTAATCTTCTCCCCGAAATATGCGAACTGGAAAAGCATCAAATCAATTATTATGGTGGAAATTATGAATTCTACAAAGAACAAAAAACGCTGATGCAGGAAGCATTGCAGCAACGTATCGAAGAAAAAGAGAAAGCACTGCGCATTGCCCGCAAAGTGGCACGCGAAACAGTCGAACGCAGGGACAAACAAAATGTGCGCGGAGAAAAGAATAATATTAAAAAGGGAGTTCCACGCATTGTGCTCAACGCGCTTCAAGGAAAATCGAAAAAGAGTACCAGTAAACTTAACAGCACCCATCAGGAGAAAGCCGAGAAGTTAACAAGCGAACGTAACCAACTTCGAAGTTCACTCTCCTCGACCGCTACACTAAAAACCGATTTTAATAGTTCCTCGCTCCACACCGGAAAGATATTGGTGACAGCAAAAGAGATTAACTTCGGTTATCATCCCAACTCAATCAACAGTCATATTCAGATGAATAATGAAGCAAATCTTGCTGATACTGGTAATCATTCCAGTCCAGACAGTAATGATATTCAGGATAATAGCGACTTCAAACAGCAACTTTGGCAAACACCCATCAGCTTCCAACTAAAGAGTGGGGACCGCCTCCGTATAGAAGGGGCCAACGGCAGTGGGAAAACAACTCTTTTGAAGCTAATCACCAGACAGCTTCAGCCACAAGAAGGAAACCTGACACGAATGGAATTCACCTATGTCTATCTGAATCAGGAATATTCTATCATCGACGACCGGAACAGTATCCTGGAACAGGCTTACGCTTTCAATAACCGGAACCTGCCGGAGCATGAAATAAAGATTATTCTAAACCGTTATTTATTCCCCGCTTCCGAATGGGATAAATCCTGTCGGAAACTTAGCGGTGGTGAGAAAATGCGCCTTGCTTTCTGCTGCCTGATGATTAGCAATAATACTCCCGATATGTTTATTCTGGATGAACCGACCAACAATCTGGATATACAGAGCATTGAAATCATCACTGCTACCATCAAGAGCTATACGGGTACTGTAATTGCAATCTCACACGACGATTATTTTATTCAGGAAATCGGTATCGAGCAACGTATTTTATTAAGCTAGCCTATTGATATTTTATCCGGTAAGTCTAAATATCAACCTAGTTTTTTTATAACTTCGCAGCGCGAAGAAAAGAATTGGAATAAAATGGAGCAGACAGTACAATCATGGTGGTTTATCTTTTATAAAGATCAACTGCTTCTTGAGAAAAAAGGGGATGGTAAGTATGCCGTCCCATGTGGAGAAAGTTCTCCTATCATTATTAAAGAAAAAACAACAGTACACAATATCACAACACTGGAAGGGAGAAACTGCAAAGCTTTCTCCCTCTCCTCTCCCATTGAAGAATCGGAGCAATGGGCAATGATAGGACTTCGTGCCTCTTATGATTATCTTCCTTTATCTCATTACCAGACTGCAGGAAAAGCGCATGAGATTCTGCATTGGGATAGAAACAGCCGTTTCTGTTCTGCCTGTGGCACGCCGATGGAACAGAAAGAGTCTATCATGAAACGTTGTCCGAAATGTGGTCGGGAGGTATATCCTTCCATATCCACAGCGATTCTTGTATTAGTGAGAAAGAAAGATTCACTGCTCTTAGTGCATGCCCGCAATTTTAAAGGAACATTCAACAGTCTCGTTGCCGGGTTTCTGGAAACCGGAGAAACATTAGAAGAATGTGTAGCACGTGAAGTGAAAGAAGAAACCGGACTGGACGTAAAGAATATCACTTATTTTGGTAACCAGCCCTGGCCTTATCCTAGCGGACTAATGGTCGGCTTCATTGCTGATTATGCCGGAGGGGAAATCAAGCTCCAAGATGAGGAGTTGAGTTCGGGAGACTTTTATACAAGAGATCATTTACCCGAACTACCCAGAAAACTTAGTCTTGCCCGAAAAATGATTGATTGGTGGATAGAGCATCCAAATGAGTAATTGAATATGGAAAATATCATCAAAGGAATCCGTCAGTATTATCCGGTATCTGATAACTCTCTGGAAGAACTCTTCAGCTATATGAAGAAGATGGAGCTTCCTAAAAAACATTTACTGATACAGGGCGGAGTATCAGACCGTCACGTCTACTTTATTGAAAAAGGATTTTGCCGGTCCTATTGTTTACGTGACGGCGAAGAAATCACTATCTGGTTTTCACGCGAAGGTGATATGACCTTTGCCATGAAAGATTTATATCACAACGAACCGGGATATGAATATGTAGAATTACTGGAAGATTGTGAATTATACGCCATACGTATTGAAGACTTAAACCAGATTTATGAAGCTAATATAGAAATTGCCAACTGGGGACGTGTCATTCACCAAGAATGTTTACTGTATATGGATATTCACCATATCAACCGTTTATATCTTCCGGCTAAAGAACGTTATGAACAACTTTTACGCGATCAACCCGACGTCATTCACCGTGCTCAATTGGGATATATAGCCTCTTTCCTTGGCATGACTCCCCAGCATCTTAGCCGTTTACGTTCCGAATCCTGATTCTTTTTAATCTATGTGAATTTATATATTGCAGAAAAACAGTACTTTTGTAGGCAAATACAAAAATAGATAAAGTATCGTGATTAACACATTAACCTCTTTACGCATTTTATTTGCCTTGATGGTATTCGGAGCACACTGTTATGTTCTGGATCCAAGTTTCGACGCTCACTTCTTTAAAGAGGGGTTTGTTGGAGTCAGCTTCTTTTTTATCCTTAGTGGCTTCATTATTGCCTATAACTATCAGAAAAAGCTATTAGAAAAGACCACCACTAAACGCACTTTCTGGATAGCACGTATTGCCCGCATTTATCCCCTACATCTACTTACACTATTGATTGCCGCATGTATAGGAGGATACGTTCAATATAGTGATACGATGGACTGGATCAAACACGTTGTCGCTTCCACTTTTCTACTGCAACCGTTCTTCCCTTCTGCAAATTATTTCTTCTCATTCAATAGCCCTTCGTGGAGTCTGGGTTGCGAACAGTTGTTTTATTTCTGTTTTCCTCTTATCATTCCTTTCTTAAACAGTAAACGGAATCTATGCATCACTCTTTTCGTCTGCCTGCTGGTCATGCTGATTGGTATGCATCTGACTCCTGAAGAACAAATTAAGGGATACTGGTATGTAAATCCAATCACCCGCCTGCCAGACTTTTTTGTAGGAGTTTTACTTTATCAGTTATACCAATCCATATACAATAAAAAGATTTCTTATTCCATCGGAACATTGTTAGAAGTAGGAGTGGTCGTTTTATTTTTCATTTTCTATTTTTGTGCCGCAGATATTCCTTTCGGGGGCACTTGCAAAAACCTGTGTTTAGCCAAATATCTTTGAGAGTCTGAATAAGAAGAACTTTACATCTATAACCCCA
>PPYF01544528.1_pt1 | contig 64834 bp, 49 predicted proteins | sample 1559871 | NCBI WGS metagenome assembly PPYF01 (sample SAMN08240021, study PRJNA423297) | Human gut metagenome, whole genome shotgun sequencing project. | reverse complement strand
AGCCCATCTTGAATGAGACAGGTGCTGAATACGAAATCAACAAATTAGCAGACGGACAATATCGTCTGAATGTAGGTAATAGCAACCTTGTGATTTATAACACTAATTCATTAGGTGGATGGAGCAGCGCATCAAAAGGTGGTGATGGTGCATGGTATATCAAGCCGGTAACCTCTCTCGAAGTAGCCCTTCATACCGTAAGTACTGCTTCATACGCTACAGCATATCTCCCCTTTGACATAGCCTCTGTATCAGGCGCAACTGCTTATATTGGCAAGAAAGAAAGTACAAGCATATTGAAAGCCACTCCTATTTCCAACGGCATACCAGCTAATAATGGTGTCATTCTCAAAGGTGCAGCCAATGAACAGAAAGCCATTCTTACACTTGGTACCGCCACATCCTCTGTAGAAGGTAATGCTCTTTCTGGAACATTCACCTCGAAGGCTTGGACAGACGAGCTGGTATTTGGTATAGCAGACGGTACAGTCGGTTTTTACAGTATGAATGCGGGTGATTCCATTGGAGCCAATAAGGCATATTTGGCGAATGCTGCTGCCCAAGCCGTAAAGCTCATGTTTGATGACGAAGTGACAGGCATTGTTGATGCAACAGAGAACATCAACAACACGGATGCTCCCATTTATGACCTTAGCGGTCGTCGCGTAATGAAAACCGTAAAGGGAGGTCTTTACATTCAAAATCGCAAAAAATTCATAGCACACTAATCCTATCCATTCCACTCATTATCAAAACAACAATTCAACATGAAGAAATACATAAAACCACAAACCTGCACGATAGAACTCAATGCAGAAAGTATGCTTGCTGCCAGCAAGTATGAAATTAACCCCGACAAGCAAACCAACGAAGCCTGGTCTGAAGGCTTGGATTCCTGGGACAGTGAAAATTGGGGTGTAGAAGAAGAGTAATCCTCAGTATTATATACTGCGAAGTAGTGTCACTCCTTTACATATCGTTCATTTCTTCAAGGAGGAGGCACTACTTTTTTATTCAACCTGTAATTACCTTGCTCATCGGGACTGATTACCATTTAGGCATTGTTGGGTATTTAATCCTGATAGACTCCTTATAGAAGGTAAAAATGGAGTTGACCATACCTCTTCGTTCTCGTGTAAATCCAAAAAAATCTGGAGCTTCAAGACTTCAACCAGAAGTCGCTCTTCATAATGGGAAGTAGTCTTGTTTGCCATCATGTTATGGCAAGCAAGGCTTTTCTTTTTTTGTAAAGCAGTATATGAACTTCGCATAAACTATAGGTTAGGTATGCCGTAAGCAATGCATCTTCATTTTATCTTCTGGATAGGGTCATGAAACTTTGGCTAAGCCAACAAATTTGTTTATTTTTGCTCACGAAAATCCGTGTTTTTCCTGTTGTAAATCAGCTTATCAGCGATAGCTGGTTTCTAAGATTCCCCTAATACAATCATTCTCATCATCGTATTGCATAAAAAGCATTTCAATATCAGAGTCTTAAGACGGCTAACCCATACTATTCTCTAAGAATCATAAATTATGAAACACCTTTTCCTGTCAACAGTCCTCTGCACTGTTTCGATGACAGCTGCGGCACAAGCGATTTCGCATACAGCGGACACAGCCAGCAATCAGTGCAGCGTCATTTACCCTCCGGGGTACACCCCAGACAAATTTCTACAAAAATCATCAAGTCATGTATTAGGGTTCCCATCTTGTGATCCTAATTTGGGAGATTTCAAGTTTAAGAATGAGCATGAATATGTTTATCGTTTGGCAGTCTGTATCAGTCCCGATTATTTCAACAATTATTTTCAAGGCGATACCGTAAAAGTTTCGCAATGGCTTGACAAACTTGAAGCTTCGCTTAATACTTTCTACCGTCGCGACATCGGTGTAAGGTTTGTGCTAGTAAGAGATAACCGACTGCTGCTCAGTTCTTGGCCTCAAAAAGAAGGACTTAGTTCTGAAACCTATTTTGATGTATGGTATGGCACCGAGATTATCAACAATCTCATCGGCACTGAGAACTATGATACCGGCATACTTATCCGATACCCCAAGGGTTCCATGTCCGGTCAAGCATTTCTTGCAGGCGTATATTTGCCCACTAGCAAGGGAAACGCTTTTGCTCAATTGTCTGTTAAAACCATCGCACATGAAATAGGACACCTTTTTGGTGCCGAACATACTCATGAACGATATGATGGTCTTTATACCGAACCCGGAGGAGGACGAAGCATTATGAGTTACGGTTCTCCAGCCGATTTCTTTAGCATCCCATCGGCAGTATCCATGCGCTCTTATCTGCAAAATCAAAGTTACTATCTTGATGCAGAACGCAATCCCGACCGCATGTATAAGACTTCCGATTATACGGTCAGCAACAGCAATCCTCCCTATGTTGTACCGACACCTGGTGTTACACCTGAATTGGATCGCACACAGATTCGTCGTGAATATGTCGTGACTAGAGGCACCCGCTTTCAGTTTTATCTGCCACTTGAGAATTCCGAAGCCGCTCAATTTCAGTTTGCAGCCAGCAACTATGATCGAAGCAAAGGTAACATGCCTACCAATGAAATGCAGCCCGCTTATAAAGCCCATGTAGAGAATTGCGTGATGTTTCGACCCTATTACGAACAGCCGGATGCAGGAGCAACTCAGATTGAACCCATCAATGGTTCTGACAATTTCAAACCAGGGCGTTACACCTTCGCACTCGCAGCTGTTGATACAGCAGCATACGACATGGTTACCACCCAACTTACCATCGTTGAAGGTACACCATTCAAAATTACTTCCAGCACCTCACGGGCTGCCAGCCAATGCGGCAAGGCCATTCATTTAACCTGGAATCCTTGTACCGAACTTTACGGCAAAGATAGTAAAGTACGTATTCTCTTGTCACCGGACTTCGGGACAACGTTCCCCTATGTACTTGCCGATGACCTGCCTAACAATGGTTCTTGGAGTGGTTTTTGGCCCTATATGAAAATCGGCAAGGCACCGTATAGCGACTTAAAGGTTCAACCCTATGGAGGAGTTATCAAAGTTGAAGTAAAGGGAGAAGCAGCCTTTGCACTTACACATGAGCAGCCCGTCCGTATGCAAAATACAGAAATGGTAAGTGACGGTGGAGTCGAACTGGATCCAACAAAACCCTATATTCTTTTCGACCATGCACCCGAACCATTCCTTACGGTGACTGATGAAAGCGAAGTACCCGTTGCTACAAAACTTACCGCACGACACCGTACTCAATCCCACCTGAACCAACAGGTAAGTCCCGAAGAGCGACGTGAGGGCTGTTGCATTGTCCGCTTATGGAAGGCTACTCTGAACGGGACGACGTCCACTTATCAGCAGGTGATACACGTTCAGCGTCCCGATGCTCATTTGCTGGCACAGGCTCACAGCGAAGCTATGGATATGAAGAGGTGGTCATCCGACCTTTACCATCACCTCGGGCAACTGGGATATCCACTTACCGGACTCCCTCAAACCACAGCATTCACACAAGCTTACGAGGCAGTCTATAATCAGGATGGTTCAATTCGTCATGACGTTGACCTTCGGAGTACAGCTGCTCTAAAAGAAGCCGGTGCTGCTTTGGATCAGCTTCAAGACAACCAGATAGGACTTCCTCGTGAACGTCATTATTACAAACTCCGCAGTTTCAATGACTTGTTCGGACGATATATCTACCGCTACAACCGACAAGACACCGACGAACAAGGAAAAGTAGATGCGGATGTGCATTTTGTGGATAATGAGGCTGATGCTACCGTATGGCGATGTACTCATCAAAATGGCCAATATGTTTTCTCCACTCCACAAAAAACGCTTCACCTTGGTTTCATCAACCGTTCTGTGGACAGCATCCGGATTGACCGAGGCTATACTTGGGGAGCCTTTACCTTGGTAGAACATAACGGTTACAGTGCCGCACTGATGAATAAAGATGGGAACTACAACTATTTTACCGATTATGCATCGAATCCCCAAGCGTACCGCACGAATAGGGACGGGATGGTTTCAAGCGATTTCCAATTCATTCCCGTTCCATTCATAGAGGCCGTAGTCCCTGGCCAATCCCAACCAGACAATGTATTACCTGCTACCGGTACGGCTCTTAGGGTCGAAGATCATTGGAAAGACGTTTATGCTGCAGATGACCACTGTCTGACTGCACTTGATTACCGTCGTCATTTCACTACTACGGAGTGGCAACCTCTTTATCTGCCCTTCGCCTTGTCTTATGCAGACTGGAAAGATCACTGGGAAGTAGCCCGTATTGAGGAAGTACGTCAAGTACCTACAACAGTTCAAAGAGCTGGGGAACGGCTTGAAGTGGTTTACCGTAAAATCCATGCCGGTCAACTTCAACCTAATCAACCTTATCTTGTACGTGCCCTCACCCCGGGAGAAATAACCATAGCTGTAACAGATAGAACCTTTCGTTCCACCGTCGAGCAGGATGCAGAGTTTACTGTCGGTAATCAGACCTACCATCTCCAAGGCTGTTATACCGAGAAAAGTGCGCAATCCATTGCTTCAGATAAAGTATCTATACTCACTGATGGAAAGTTCATTTCACTCAACCAGTATCCGGATACTCAGTGCACATTCCGCTGGACACTTTATACGAGTGATGCACAAGGACAACCACAAAGATTACCTGATGACATTCGTTTAGTAGCAGCAAAAAACCGTGAAACGGTCGGTACACTTCGGATAGGAACTCAAGAAGGGTATGGAACAATCTATACAGATGTATCCTATGAATTACCTAAAGACGTCACTTCTTATTTCGTAAGTGAAGCCGATGCTGCAACTGGAGAACTTGTACTGCAATCTGCTTATCAAGGCGGTTCTGTAGTACCGGCTCATACACCTTTGATAGTTAAAGGAAACCAACGTGAATATACACTCTTTGCACCTCGTCAAGCATCTCTGACTGCAACAGTATCTAAAGCGCATAATCTGCTTCGCGGTTCAACAACCGATCAGATGACCAGCGCACCGGACGAGACGGAATGTTATTTCTACAAGCTCTATTATGCTACGGACAATGTTCTTCACAATCGTCAGTTGGGTTTCTATTGGGGCGCACCTGGAGGAGCCGCATTTATCAATAAGGCTGGCAAGGCTTATTTGGCCTTACCGGTAGCGCAAGCTGTAAAGATTCAAGGTTTTCTTCTTCCCAGCCATCCCACTACGGACATTCAGTCTTTAGAAACAGATTATCCGAATGCTGTAAAAAATGGTACTTACACCCTGACTGGCATCAAATTAAGTGATAAGGCATTGAAAAACCTTCCTGCTGGTGTGTATATCATCAATGGTAAGAAAGTCGTTGTACGATAGCTAATTGACAAATAAACTTGAAAGCAATTTGTTGAAGGTTGGTACTTGAAGGGTGGCTCATCCCCTCTATCAGTGCCAATCCTTCAATATTTTTAAATGCTTTACCGTATATAAATTCATCTCAAATATTCTATTCATGAAACAATCTTATACAGTTCCTAAAGTTCAAATCATTCATCTGAGTTCTGACCAATCGTTTATGGTAGGCAGTCCAAATGTTGACAACCATTATGACCCATCGGGAGCTGAAGAACAGTTCTCGGCAGAACGTGAATTTACTAATGATTGCTGGGAAAACGAAGAGTAACTATTGGATATTGTATGAATTCCTGACGTATTGCTCATTTGTTACGACAACATTGCAGTTCCACGCTTCGTCGTTCAATTAGAGGTCATTATGGAGCTGGATGACAGCCTTATAATTATGAAAACAATAAAGTTTTTAGGAGTGTGCCTATTGAGCACCTTATTGGTATCATGCGGTAAATCAGGTTCAAAATCAGCCACATCAACTAACGAGGTGGAAACAGAAAACGTGACACCAAAAGAAGAATCAGCCGTATCATTATCAGAAACTCCACTAGAACTGGCCGATTTCGCAGTAGAATGTTTCAGAATCAATGAACGAGAAAAATTGTTGCAATACGCTACAGATAGATGTCAGAAGCGTTTAACCGAAGACATTGCGATTGAAGAGCAAATGAAGAATGACAGAGGTCTCAAAAAAATGCGTGAGAGACTTAAATCAACAACCTATACCCGTTCTTCGGTCTCAGATATGGGAAGTAGTAATAAATTAGTAAGATATACCAGTTCCCCCTCTAAATATAATATGAAGGTGCTGCTTGAGCAGAAGAATGGTCAGTGGTTTATAGACCAAGTCGGACCAGATAGGTAATGGAAACTTCCTTAATGATATTATTATGAAGACAATCAACACAATAATTGCAATCATATTATCCCTTTTTCTTGTACCACAATCAGCTAATGCACAATTCTTCAAAAAATTAGAAAAAGCCTTGCAGAAAGTTGAGAAGAAAGTCGATAAGGCATTGGATGCTGGTTCTGCTGTCAGTAACACTGATATTGCTAATGGAATTAAAGTTGTCAACAACCTCCCTCAGTTTTCTTTAGAATATAAGGGAATAAGTTGGCAGAAAGATTTCTGTGGAATAGACTTCGTGATTACCAACAAGGGAAATCATCCCGTTCATGTTTATTATTTTGATAGAATGAAAACATTTGATTCAGATGGTAATGAATATGCTAGCCGCAGTATTGTAGGTAATCGTGTCACATCATTGGGTAATGGGAACTTCGATTTTGAACCAGGTGTACCTGTAAAAATTACTTATGCACTTTTTGATTTACCCCAAAAAGGTGCAAACATGAGTCTCTGCCAATTGAGAACACAAATTCATGATGCTCAGAAGGGGTATCAAGATTGCTTTATTGAATTTCGCAATGTACCTATTCCTCAGCGTCCAGTAGCTGTTTCCAAACCTTTTAAGGGTGAATGGTTCTTGAAAGGGAATAATATAGAAGGAAAATTAAGTCTTGATTTCTATGAGAAGTCAATAACTGGAATGGATGCAGAAGGAAATGAAATTAAATGTTTCGGCATCATTTCGGTAGGTTACGGCAACGGTGCTGGCATACAAGTTGATGAATGTCCTATAATTTCATGGCAAGGCAATGGGAATAAGGCTACAGTGAAATATATTGGTGGACGAGATGGTAATACATATCAGTCTGTATTAACTTATAACGCTGTCAGTAATAAAATAAGCATCAGTGAAACAAAAGTACTGATAGATGAAGGCATGGGAGAATGCTATGTTAGTGACGGTCTTATTTTCTCTTCGAAGTAAATCTGGACATCAAACAATTTGAAATTTCAAAGGCAGCTCGCTTTCTATTCAGATTGCGAGCTGTCTTTGTTTAGAGTGAAGTTCGTCATTCTCTAGAAAAACTCACATGTCATTTTTAGCTATAGACTCTTTCATACCAAATGTCAATCAGCATCTAAGAAAAACACACAAACAAAAAGCTCGCAGCCATGTTGGAATAATCCAATCCATAGCTACGAGCTTATAACCTTATTCAACCTTATTTTATTCTTCGTTATGGCACTGATGGTGTTGACATTGATGTTTGTGGTTATGTTGATGATGATGTTCATGTGAAGCACAGCTTACCCCGGAATCAGTAATCTTACCATTCAGATAATCTGTTGCCACATCAAGAATAGCACCCGAACAACCTCTTACCACTTTGATGTTATGATTAGACAATACATTGAGCGCACCTTGTCCCATATTGCCTGCCAACATCACACTGACACCCATATCCTGCAGTTGCACAGCAATATCCGATTTACATCCACATCCTTGAGGCGACGGAATTGTTTCACTGCTTAATATCTGCTTTTCTTGGTTCACCGTATAAATAGTATAATACTCACAATGACCAAAATGATCGTCCACCTTATTATCTCTGGTGGGGACTGCAATTTTCATCATAATACTTTCTTTATTTAAATTGATACAACTTGTTCTAATGGTAGCCGAATGACATATCGGACACTCCTGCTCACTAAACCTCCGTGCCGGATTTATGTTATTGAAGAAGAATCCGCACTTGTCACAACAAAACCATTCGCTATCTGTATAGGCTACCCCTCCTTCTATTTGAAGCGGAATACCCTCAACCAATGCCCGTACCATCTTTCTCCGTGCGCTACTGTAAATCCGACTTAAAGTAGGGCGTGACACTCCCATGGATTCCGAAGCTTCCTGCTGTGTCTTCATTTCATAATCACACAGAAAAATTGCCTCATATTCCTCGTAGTACAAGCGAACAACTTCTTTGCACTTGTCAATGCCAATAGGCATAAAACCCGACGCCAAAGGTATATTTTTTACTTTTCGAATATTTCTAGGACGTGGTGACATTCCAAAATCTGATTTATCCACTGCAAAGATAATGAACAAATGTTCAAAACCGAAAGAAAATATGTTATTTTAATGGAAAGTATTGAAATCACGTTCTTATTTACCGTTTAAATGAACGTCCATCATCCACCTCATCGTAGTTCGTCTTTTTTCCAACTTCCCATTCGCGGTTGGCGCTGTGACTGCCGATACCTTCTTTCCGTAGCTTGCCCAGTCCTTGATGGGACTTCCGCTGCAAACTCTTGACTGGATTGAGCGTCTTCTTCTTGGACTTCTTGAACGGCACACCCTGGCGCTTCTGCTTTTTGGATTTCTTCTTCACCCGTTCCACATCGAAACCTTCTTCATTCAGGTTGATGAGAATATGTTCCTTGAAGTTGACGGCATAGTAAGTATCGTCCACCTGACGGATGATAAATCCCTCCTGGTAGAGGGCACTGCGCGGTGACTTCACTTCCGGGTCATTGAAGATGTCATGCAACTGGCTCACAGCATCTGCATACTTGGAACTGCGCTCCGAAAAAATGTCCACCAGATCCGGCCGGTCCACCTTGAAGACCTTGCACAGCATTTCCACTTCAGCTTCGTTCTTCGGATGGAACTTCTCGATGAAGCTGATGCGGTTGTTGCGATCAATGGCCTTGGCCATGAAAGGGGGCAAGGGTCTGCTCTTGCCATCGTAGTAGATGACACCTTTCTTTATATAGGCACGCTGTTTCTTGAGTTTCTGGAAGATTTCTCCCTGAGTGGTCTTGGGATTGAGGGTCAGCAACTGGTCTATGAATGCTTCTATCCGGTCAAAGCGTTGTTCGGGAGTAGCAAAGTCCAGCAGTTCTTCTACGGCAAGGACTCTGACCCCATGAATGACCGTCTTGTTGGCATGGTCTATCAGCATATAGCCATAGGGTTTGTCTTTCTTGCCGAAGAAGACCACATCCACTCCAAAGTTCTCCTTCATTTCCTTCTGCAATTCCTCTTTGTTGGCACATACGTCCCGGTATTTTTTCAGATAGGCTCTCAGCTGTCGGTTGCGTGACTTGTCCTGATAACCTTTCTTGAACAGGGCTTCAATCTCTGTCAGGGGGAGTTTCTTTTGGATTCGTCCGCCTTGCTTGACGAAGACGTTCCCGTCTTTTTGGAAGACTTCATAGCCCATGGTTCCCATCACGGCCTTGAACTGGGCAAAGGAGGAGAAGCTGTACTGCTTGGCAGCCTCGATGTCCTTGTCTGTTTTCTGCTGCCGGTCCATACCGAGTATCTTGTCAATTACCGTCTGTGAGCGCCTGCGTTCATGGTCGTGCTGTATCTTGCGACCGTCGGGTGACACTCTCGAAGTAACGATGTGCAGGTGTGTATTGTCTGTATCGTGATGGGCATAAATGAGCCAGGGTTGTCCGGGTTCGGCATACCCCATTTCCTGCAGATACCGGTGCGCAAAATCAAGCAACTGCTGTTCCGACATTTCATGGCCTTTGCAGGAAATGGCTACATGGAACTGCGGTTTCTGAATCCGGCTGTTCTGGGAACTGTAGAACTGGAGAAATTGCACCAGCTGTTTGGCGGTCGGATGTTCCGAGGCATCCAGTCCACCGAAGTTCTGCATCTCCAGCAGGGTAGCCACTCCTTTATAGACCTTGTGTTCGTTGTAACCGACTGCATGGAAGTCTGCGCTTCCGGGAAGTATGGTTGCTATCATGATTTATCTATTCGTTTGCTGATTCATGAAACTTGGGGTTGCGGACCAGACAGACTAAAATTCCCGGTCGCTTGTAAAACTGGATACAGGTTAGTCTATTCATCACACTCAAATACAAAATATCCGTTTACCTTTACTTAATCAGCTGTGTTCTGTTGTTCAAAGTTTCCAAGTCATCCTTTATCCTTTTCAAGATATTCTGTACATCCTGAATCGAAGGGAGCAAGACTTCATTCACATAACCGGGTGACAGCAGTCCGGCAACCGCCAGTTCGTTGACCCGTCTGACCGACTGATTCAGGTTGCTGCCAGCCCAGGACAGTTCGTTCTGGAACTTTCGGTAAAATGCACACAAGTCCTGCATCATCTCAATCTGTTGTTTGACATCCACATGGGTAAATTCTTCAACAGCTTTGCGGATATAATTGCTCACGGACTGGTAGGGAACGGCTTTTTCTTTCAGATTCAGCAATTCATCGGAGGTAAGCCGTAACTGAAACACTTTGGTACGTTGGTTCTTCATATGCCTTGACTTTAGTTGTTCGGATTCCCGGACACCTCTTTCGCGAAGCGAAACAGCGATGCACATCGCTCCGCTGCACAGCAGTCGGCAAGTTACCCTTGTGAGGACAAAACTTGTTTTGTAATGACAAGGGTACAACTTGCTTGGCTCCATATGCAACGCAGTTCGATGTCTTCCGGGATGATTTCAGACCCAAATTACCGCAAAATTTTGCGAAGCGCAAAAATGCACAACATCTTTCTGAGAGAAAATCTTCTGTCAAATTCACCTGTGTATCAAGCATTCTGGGACTTGCATTCAAAGGTTTACAAAGTTCCTGTTCATTGACTCCTTGTTCATCTATATCATGGTGAAATGTTCACGAAGCATGAAGTAGAAACTGACGGTTGTTCATGTGGCTATAGAAACAAGGTTTGAAGTTTAGCTGTCGGAGGCATGCCAGTTACATGGCTGTATCATCCTGCGCTTGTTTGATTGGTGTTGCACAGTTTTCATAATGAGTGAAACAAGAGACAGAGGAACAACAAATCTGTAAACAGAAGAATGTGCAATCATATTGCCATGTGAGCATTAGCTGAAAGACAATAGGATATATAGCTATGGCATCAGTCTTTATTCAACCTATGTTTATATTTGCTTATCATCCAAATAGCCATGACAGCACAAGGAAAAGAGCATTCAGCAATGAAAATCTGTAAACATGCGTTCTGTGATAGAAGGAGAAAAAGAACAATGGTACCGGCTATTATGGAACTGAACCCAAAGGGAAAAGAAGAATAAGGTGTAATCGTATTGTAGAACCTACACATTCTGGACATTCAAAACTTCGGGCATATCAGCATGGTATTCAAAGTTGCAGGATGACAATGCTTGACAAGCACCGAGTTCATGGTCATAAAATGCAGAAAATGAGGTTGAAAAAACATGTATTGACACGAATAAAATACAGATGGTTTCTTGCGTATCTCATTGATTTTTAGTATATTTGATAATAACAATCTACCTCGGCAGAGATTTTTTATAACTAAAAACAGATGACCATGTTTGAACTTTTACTCCTTATATATATGTTGCCGGTCTGCATTCTTATCGGTTTGCTGATACGGTTGGCACTTTGGCTTATTCGCGTAATGCTGCGGTTGGCATTATGGCTGGTAAAGAAAACTTTCGTCTTGATATGGAAGCTGGTGACGCTTGCGTTTGTGCTGGTTATTTCCGGCAATCTGTTCCGGCAGCATTCGGACGGATAAAAGTGGCATGAGGAAAGGTACAATATGGAAAAAGCCGTATCTTCCTGTTGGAATGATACGGCTTGGTAAAGGTGTAACGGGTCTTTTCCCTCGAAGTAAGGATTGAACTGAAGCAAGTCGGTTAATTGATGAAACAGTTTTTGAAGCCATCAAACTTGTCGGCAACTTGCATCATATCCTGCTCAATTTTCTTGTTGGTGATACGCGCATAGATTTGTGTTGTTTTAATGTTGGTATGTCCCAGCATCTTTGAAACGGACTCAATGGGAACACCCTTGCTGAGCAACATCGTTGCAAACGTATGACGTGCAAGGTGGTAGCTGAGACGTTTCTTGATTCCACAAAGGTCAGCAATCTCTTTGAGATAAGCATTGATCTTTTGATTTGACAGGACTGGAAGCAGCCTGTTGTCTTTAGTCTTTCCTTTATACTTGTCAAGAATCATTTGAGGTATCTCCAACAAAGGGATATTACTCTGCACATTGGTCTTCTGACGGTTGATGATAATCCACGGACGGTTATCAAGGGTGATGATATTTTCCTGCGTCAGGTGAGCCACGTCGATGTAGGCAAGCCCACAGAAACAGGAAAAGATAAAAACGTCCCTCACCATTTCAAGCCGGGGTATCTCAAAATCTTTCTGCATGATGCGCTGTATTTCTTCATCCGTAAGAAAACCCCGATCCACCGGTTCCAGGTGAAAGTGGTGGTTCAAGAAAGGGTCGTGCGTCATCACGCCGCACTTCTGGGCAAAGATGACCACGGTCTTGAAGAATTTGAGCGTCTTGGTAGCCGAATTTGACTTCAGGGAAACTACGGTCTTCAGGTATATTTCAAAATCATGGATAATCAGATGCGTCAGTTCACCCGGCATGAGATCCTTTCTGCCGTATTTGGCATGGAGGAAATTCACAAAATGGCTTCGGGCTGCCGAATATTTGTGATACAAAGCAATGCTTTTCCCTGCACCAACCTGAGCCTTGATGTCCTCCAGATACTTGTCGTAGAACTCGACAAACGTAGTCTTGACCTTGTTCTTGCCTAAAAAGATACTCTTGATTTTGTCAAGGGTCAGGTCTTCGTCAAATTCATGCTTCTTGAAAATCATCTGCAGCGAATTTGAGATGTTGTCCAACTGGGCATTCAGATTCAAGGATTCGCTTCCACGCCCCTTTACCCGGTTGGTGGAATTGTTCCATAGCTTCTTGTCAATGTAGATACCGGAAGAACCGACATTCAGCATTTCACCATTCAGGAAAATCCGGATCATCAAGGGAGACTTTCCCTGCTTGTTTTCGTAGTTTGAACGTACATAGTACGACACTTTAAAAATCATTCTCATAACGACTCAAATTTAATGTAGTAATCAGCTGATATACGGTGCTTTGAATGACTTTTTGAAGGCTTTTGTGAAGTCCTTCGTTTTTGATTCAGCGGAGAGAGGGGGATTCGAACCCCCGATACGCTTTTGACGTATACACGCTTTCCAGGCGTGCCTCTTCAACCACTCGAGCATCTCTCCTGATGGGGTTGAATGATGATTCTTTCAGAATCGAGTGCAAAGATAGACAATATTTTTAAATAAAACGTGAAACGGCGGAATTTTTTCTTCCGGCAGGTCTGTTTTCGCCGGTTATGGCGTTCGCGTTGTCCTTGCGGCAGGGGAGATGGCGCCCCGTTGGCGTGAGGCCGGAGGGGATGGGAGAGGGGGCGATGCCGGTTGGAGGGATGGGAGAGGGAACCCTCCATTGTGACATTATTTTTTCCTTACGTAGTCTGTGAACGTATAAGGCTGCTCGTTTTTCTCATCGGCCGGATGGCTTTCGCTGAAACTGACGGTCCAGTCGCGGGCTTCGAAGGGCGGGAAAAAGGCGTCGGCCTCAGCCGGTGTGTGATGGATGTGTGTGAGGCAGAGACGGTCGGCCAGCGGGAGTCCTTCGGCATAGACGCTGGCGCCGCCGATGAGGAAAATCTCTTCGTCGGCAGTGCAGGCCGCGAGTGCTTCCTGCAGGGAACGGAAGGTCTCCGCACCGGGAAAGGCGGCTCCCTCCTGGCGGGTCAGCACGATGTTGCGGCGGTTGGGTAGGGCACCTTTGGGCAGTGATTCAAAGGTGCGGCGGCCCATGATAACCGTATGTCCGGTGGTGAGCGCCTTGAAGCGCTGCAGGTCGGCACGGAGGTGGTAGAGCAACTGGTTGTCGAATCCGATGGCACTGTTTTCGGCCACGGCGCAGATAATCGTAATCATGAGTGTTGGTGAAGATAAAGTGAAGAGAAATGGATTGGAGGGCCGGATACCGGCAGCGCCGTCGTGTGTCTTACACGGACACTTGCGCCGGGATGTGCGGCCAGGGGTCGTAGCCTTCCAGCCGGAAGTCCTCGTACTTGAAGTCGAAGATGCTGTGCACATCGGGGTTGAGGTGCATCGTCGGCAACGGGCGCGGCGAGCGTTCCAGCTGCAGGCGGGCCTGGGGCAGATGGTTGAGGTAGAGATGCGTGTCGCCCGTGGTGTGGATGAATTCGCCGGGCTGCAGTTGGCATACCTGTGCCATCATCAGCAGCAGGAGGGCATAGCTCGCGATGTTGAAGGGAACGCCCAGGAACGTGTCGGCCGAGCGCTGGTAGAGCTGGAGCGAGAGTTTTCCGTCGGCCACGTAAAACTGGAACAGCAGATGGCAGGGCGGCAGATTCATGCGGTCGAGGTCGGCTACGTTCCATGCCGAGACGATGAGGCGTCGTGAGTTCGGATTTTCCTTGATTTGGCGCACCACTTCGCTGATTTGGTCAATGTGGCCGCCGTTGTAATCGGGCCACGAGCGCCACTGGTAGCCATAGATGTGTCCCAGACTGCCGTCGGGGTCGGCCCATTCGTTCCAGATGCGGACGCCGTTGTCCTGCAGGTATTTTACGTTGGTGTCGCCGTTGAGAAACCACAGCAGTTCGTGGATAATCGACTTGAGGTGCAGCTTCTTGGTGGTGAGCAGGGGGAAACCGTCGGCCAGGTTGAAGCGCATCTGGTGCCCGAAGACGCTCAGAGTGCCTGTACCCGTACGGTCGCCTTTCGTTGCGCCCTCGTCGAGAATGCGGCGCAGGAGGTCTTGGTATTGTTTCATGGTCGTTAGGCTTGTTCCAGTCCCGCATGTTGGGCGGGACTGTCGGCAAAGTTACATTTTTCGGCGCGTTCCAGCCCCATCGGGAAGGCGCAAATCATGGTGGCGGATGCAAAAAAGCGCGCGCATCCGCGCGTTCCGCCCCGGCGCGGAGGGGGTGAGTCGATGGCTTTCCCGTGAAATGCAAGGCAGATGTTTTTTTATGAAAGTTTAACCAAGAGGTGGCGGAAAGTCGGGCGGAACGTACCGTCCGGAGAGGCGGAACGGGTTGCGGTAAATCCTTTCCGGCCTGCCGTTTTTTCGAAACTAGGGAGAGAAAAAACGGAAGTAAGGACTGTTTTTCCGCTTCCGTGGTGGAGAAACGGGCGGGGCCGACAAAAAAAGCAGGAAACCTGCACCGTGGGGTGCGCTTCCTGCCTTGCTTAAGGCAAAGATACGAAATTTATTTGCGAAATCCAAATTTGTATTAAGGAACATTAACAGACCGGGGCCGGGACCGCACTCCCTTTCCGGACGGGAAGAGGGAGGGGCGGGCAGGAGCGTTCTGCCTTTTTTTCGTCCGGCAAATGGCGGCCGAACGGGCGGAAAAATGTATCTTTGCTTATCCGCTTCCTGACGGGGCGGATGAATCTCATCAACAGCATACCCATGGAATCCGTTAAGTCGCAACTTCCCGAATCTTTTGTGCGGCAGATGGAGCGTCTGCTCCCGTCAGCCGAGTGTGAGGCCCTCCTTGCCGCGCTGGCCGGCGAACCGCCGGTGAGTGTGCGCAGCAATCCGTTCAAGCGTGCCGGACGGGAGGCGGAGCGGGAGCCTGTGCCCTGGTGTGCGGAAGGCGGTTACCTGAGCGAACGTCCTCAGTTTACGTTTGATCCGTTGTTTCATGCGGGCTGTTACTATGTGCAGGAGGCGTCGTCCATGTTTGTGGAGCAGGCGTTCCGACAACTGGATGAGGTGCCCCGGCGGGTGCTCGACCTTTGTGCGGCTCCCGGCGGCAAGAGCACGTTGTGGCGCTCGCTGTTGCCCGACGGTGCGCTCCTTGTAGCCAACGAGCCTCTGCGGCAACGGGCACAGGTGCTGGTGGAGAATCTGGCCAAATGGGGACATCCCGATGTGGCGGTGACTCAGGCTTATCCGGCCGACTTCGCTCCGCTGGCAGGCTTTTTCGATGTGGTGGCGGCGGATGTGCCCTGCTCCGGCGAAGGCATGTTCCGCAAGGATGCCGGCGCTGTGGAGGAATGGTCGCCCGGGGCCGTGGTGCAGTGTGCCGACAGGCAGTGGCAGATTGTGAGCGATGTGTGGCCTGCGTTGCGCGAGGGCGGTTATCTGGTTTACAGCACCTGCACGTTCAACCGGCTGGAGGACGAGGACAACGTGGAGCGCATTTGCCGCGAACTGGGGGCTGAACCGGTGCCCATAGCCTGCCCGGAGTCCTGGGGCGTGAGCGGCGACACGACGGGCCGCGGACTTCCCGTTTATCATTTCTTTCCTCATCGTACCCGCGGAGAAGGATTTTTCCTGGCGTTGCTCCGCAAGACCTCGGCGGCGCCGGTGGCGCGTGAACGGAAGAAAGCGCGTGCCGTGCGTGAGCAGCCTGTGGCGGGAGGGGCTACGGTGGCCCGTTGGCTGAAGCAGGGCGACCGGTTCAAACTGTTCCGCCCGGACGATGCGCACATCGCCGCCGTGCGGCAGACACTGGCCGACGACTTCAGGCGTCTGCGCGAAACGGTGCGTACGCTGTCGGCGGGCATTCTGCTGGCCGAAGAGAAGGGGCGGAAACTGATTCCGCAGCACGAGCTGGCCCTTTCGGTGGAACGGGCGGCAGAAGCTTTTCCGCAGGTGGAGCTGCCCCATGCGCAGGCGGTGGCCTATTTGCGGCGCGAAGCGGTGGTGCTGCCGCCCGAGGTGCCGCGCGGCTACGTGGTGGTGACATATGAGGGCCGTGCGCTGGGATTTGCCAACAATCTGGGGGCGCGGGCCAACAACCTTTATCCGGCGGAGTGGCGCATCCGTTCGGCAGCTCCGCAGGGAGCGGGCGACTGACGCGGGCGCCTCCCGAAGTGCGGCTGCGGGTTGCGGCCGTGGCCGTTTGATAGCATTCTATTCAGTGACATTATGAAATATTTGGAATTCACCTTTACCACCTGCCCTTCCAGCGAGGAGGTGCAGGATGTGCTGTCGGCCGTCCTGGCCGAAGTGGGGTTTGACAGTTTTGTACATACCGGGTCGCTCGACCTGCCGCGGCTGGCGCAGACCGACGATCCCGAGGCGCCAGTATTTGCCGACGAGAGCAGCGACAGTCAGTTTCGTGCCTACATCCGCAAGGACCTTTATGACGCGGAGGCCCTGAAGGCGGCCGTTGCCGATTTCCCGTTGCCGGACGTGACCGTCAGCTATGAGTGTGCGGAAGCCGAGGACAGAAACTGGAACGAGGAGTGGGAGAAAAATTATTTCCAGCCGCTGACGGTCGACGGCCGTTGCGTGATTGCCAGCACGTTCCACAAGGATGTGCCGAAGGCGGAGTTCAACATAACCATAGACCCCCGCATGTCATTCGGAACGGGGCATCATGCCACTACGTCGCAGATGATCAGCCGCATCCTGCAGGACGACATGACCGGACTGGAGGTGCTCGACATGGGCTGCGGCACGAGTATTCTGGCCATTCTGGCGCGCATGCGCGGGGCGGCGCATTGTGTGGCGATTGACAATGACGAGTGGTGCGTGAACAATTCGCTGGAAAACATCGCGCTCAATCATGTTGACGGCATCGACGTGGTGCTGGGCGATGCGTCGGCACTGGACGGCCGCGGCCCGTTCGACCTGATTATTGCGAATATCAACCGCAACATATTGCTGGCCGACCTGCGGCGGTATGTGCCCTGCATGAAGCCGGGAGCTGCCATTTACATGAGTGGATTTTATGTAGCGGATGTGCCCGTGCTGCGGGAAGAATGTGAGCGGCTCGGGCTGGAAATGGTGGATGCGCACGACCTGGACGGCTGGGCCTGCGTCAAGTTTCAGCGTCCGCGGCGCGAGTGAGTAAAAGCGGAATCATGCGCAGGGCTTCCGGCATTTTTTCGTCGGGAGCAGGAGAAAAACGAATCGGTGCCGGAACAGAGCTTTCGGCGCCGGTTTTGGTTTCATGGGGTGACGGGGAAAAGTGGGAATGCGGGAGAACGGGAAGAAAGGCGGAACGGGTGACGGGGAAACGGCCGGCATGGGCCAGCCGCCCCGGGAAATGCTGCCCGCGGGCGGAAGTCTCATACGCCCAGCCAGTTTCTGACCACCCACCAGGCAAGGACGAGGATAACGTAGGTCCAAATGGCGTAGCGGTGTTCAAGAATGTGCAGCCACGGTTGACGCCAGGCGGAGGGGACCAGCCAGTGGGCCGCCACCAGGGCCGCGGCGTAGGGCAGGGACAGAACGAGCAGCCAGTTGTAGCCGACCGCTTCGGCCAGCCGGCCGTGGAGTGCGGCATGTAGTGCCCGCTGGAATCCGCAACTCGGACAGTCGAGCCCCGTCAGCAGTTTGAAGGGGCATTTGGGCATCAGGCTCTGCTGCGCAGGGTCGAGCAGGAAAAACAGCACACCAACGACCAGCAGCACGGCCGGAACAAAGTAATGCTTCATGGGGACGTACAGCTACGGGAAGGGAGACAGGGGCGGTCAGAACAGGAAAAACAGCGGTCCCAGAAACAGGGCGCCCACAGCGGCGGCATAGATTAAGGTTGCGGCCACCTGGCAGAGCAGACTGATGATGCACCACATTTCAGCCCGCTTGGAAGCTTTGAGCGATGCGGCATAGTCGCCGTTATAGTAAAGGCGTTCCACCCGCGAGGAGTAGTAGACCGCCACCAGGCCGAAGGGCAGACAGCAGAAGAGGGTGATAAGGATGCTCCACACCAGATTGGTGGGCGGACAGGGTTGCTGGAATCCGGCCGGGGTCGCCGCCTGCCGGGGTGTCTGCGGAGTGGCATCGGCGGTTGCGGGCTGTGCGAGTTCGGACACGTCGGACGCAGGTGTCCATTGGGTGAGTCCGCTGCGCCAGACAAGGGTCTGTGGCGGAAGGTTGAGGGCCCTGATTTCTTCCAGGGAGAGGGGGCCGATGCGGTTGTTCTGACTATCGAGGTAGTAATAGGATGTCATAATGGGGTAGGGTTTGAGGAGGCGTGCGGAGAGAGGAGCGGATGGCTTCCCGGCTTCCCCGCATCATGCAAACACGGCAACCAGCCTTTGGAAAGGCCGGTTGCCGTTGCTTGTCTGTCTATTTTCGGATTATTTCTTTGCGGGACATTTTTTGCCGGACTTATTGGGGCACTGCTTCTTGCAATTCTTGCAGTCCTTGCAATCCTTGTTGCATTTTTTCTTGCAGTCCTTCTTGTCGCATTGTTCGCTCTTGGGGCAATTCTTCTGACAGTTTTTCTTGAGGGGGCACTGTGCACTCACTCCGAGGCAGAAGACGGCCGTCATGGCCAAAGCTAAAAGTTTCTTCATGTTATTCGCTTAATTCTAGGTGAATAAAAAATAATATCTCATTTCATTGAACAATGCAAAAATACAGATTTTGACGGAAATAAACTGTAAGATGAAACTGAATTTATTCTAAAGATGCTTAATAACATAATAGCCCCGCCGGCACGTCTCGTCGGGCCGGCGGGGCTGGCCGGCTTTGCTGCGGGCGTCTGTTTCTCCGTCCGGCTGCCCGTGTTTCTCCGTCCGGCTGCCCGTGTTTCTGCTGCCGGTCTTGTCGTGTTTTTTCCGTGTCTGCTTTAGCAGGTTGTCCGGGCTCCGGGGGCTGTTGTAAAAGAATATCCGCACAAAATGACGCCATATGTGTAATATTTTTACTATCTTTGCCCCGATTCACCAGTCCTTTCCCGGGACTGGTTTTAGAGAAGGTCCGATACCCTGTTTGCCAGATGATGCGAATGCCCGGCGACACAGGGGAAGGGAATAATGTGTGAACCCATAAAAATCATTTATACAGATGAGCGAACAAATGAAAAAAATCAAGCAGCTCGTAGAGCTCCGTGCCAAGGCACGTCTGGGCGGTGGCGAGACTGCTATCGAGAAGCAGCATGCCAAAGGTAAGGCAACTGCCCGTGAAAGAATCGACATGCTTCTTGACAAAGGTTCTTTCGAGGAGATGGATATGTTCAAACTTCACCGTTGCCATAATTTTGGCATGGAGAAGAAGCAGTATTTGGGTGACGGCGTCGTAGCCGGTAGCGGAACTATTAATGGCCGTTTGGTTTATGTCTTTGCTCAGGATTTTACGGTGAACGGCGGTTCTCTGTCGGAAACAATGGCCGAGAAAATCTGCAAGGTAATGGACCAGTCGATGAAGATGGGTGCTCCCTGCATCGGCCTGAACGATTCGGGCGGTGCGCGTATTCAGGAAGGCATCAATGCGTTGGCCGGTTTCGGTAATATTTTCCAGCGCAATATTGAGGCTTCGGGCGTAGTTCCCCAGATTTCCGGAATCTGCGGACCTTGTGCCGGCGGTGCCGTATATTCACCGGCATTGACCGATTTTGTTGTCATGCTGGAAGGCGTCAGCTATATGTTCCTGACTGGTCCGGCTGTGGTGAAGACCGTAACAGGCGAGGAAGTTACTCAGGATGACCTGGGTGGTGCCGGCGTACACTCCAAGAAGAGCGGCGTCTGCCATTTTACGGCCAAGACCGAGGAAGAGTTTGCCGGCCTTATCCGCAGATTGCTGAGCTATCTGCCGCAGAACAATATGGAGCATGCGCCGCGGGTGGAATGCACCGACCCCATTGACCGTAAGGAAGATTCACTCAACGAAATTATTCCGGACAATCCGAACATGGCTTATGACATGTACAAGGTGATTGGTGCTGTGGTGGACAACGGCGAGTTCCTGGAAGTGCAGCGCGATTTTGCCCGTAACATTATTATCGGTTTTGCCCGTTTCAACGGTCAGAGTGTCGGTATCGTTGCCAACCAGCCCAGTGTGTATGCCGGTGTGCTTGACTGCAACGCCAGCCGTAAGGCAGCCCGCTTTGTTCGTTTCTGCGACGCTTTCAATATTCCTATTGTCAGTCTGGTGGATGTGCCGGGCTTCCTCCCCGGTACGGGTCAGGAATATAATGCCGTCATCAGCCATGGCGCCAAACTGCTTTATGCTTATGGCGAGGCCACTGTGCCCAAGGTGACAGTGACGCTGCGCAAGAGCTACGGCGGTTCGCACATCGTGATGGGCTGCAAGCAGCTGAAGGCCGACCTGAACTATGCATGGCCGTCGGCAGAAATCGCTGTGATGGGCGCCAGTGGTGCTGTGGCCATCCTTAACAGCAAGGAAGCCAAGAACCAGCCCGACCCGAAGGCTTATCTGGCACAGAAGGAAAAGGAATACAACGATTTGTTTACCAACCCCTATAAGGCCGCTGAGTATGGTTACGTTGATGATGTCATCGAGCCGCGCAATACCCGCTTCCGCATCTGCCGCGCATTGGCACAGCTGGAGAACAAGCGTGAAACCCGTCCGGCCAAGAAGCACGGTAACGTACCTTTGTAAAAAAACGACTGCGGAGGGCCGCATGGCAGCAGGCAGCGTCGGAACATTGAGGTGAAAGCGCTTTCGCTGCTTTGAGGCTTCCGGCCTTTTTAGCGATAGAAAAATGAAAACATTCAAATACAATCTGAACGGTCAGTCATTGGTGATTCGTGTCGATGAGAAGAATGCGACCATTGCCGACTTGCTGGTGGACGGGGAGCATCCGGTCGTTTCCGAAGAAGAAATGCCTGCTTATGCCGCAGCCATCGCGCTGGCACTTATTTCTTATGAAGTAGTGGAAGTGCATGACGAAGAGCCGGGTGTCATTACCCTGACACCGACTGCAACGCCCTGGGCTGCCCCATCGGCCTTGATGAACCAACTTTAACCGGTGATGTTTCATGCGGTTGGACCGCTTCCGGCACGGAACGGGAAATGAACCGCAGAAAATATCCTTTTCTGAAATCAACTCAACAAAACGATGAAACAGTATAAATATAAAATCAATGGTGCCGAATTTGATGTGACCATCGACAGCATTGTCGGAAACAAGGCACAGGTGGAAGTCAACGGCATTCCTTTTGAAGTGGAAATGCAGGGCTCTGCACTCGTTGAGAGCGATCTGCCCGACCAGGTGGCTGTAGAAGCCGCTCCCGCTGCAACGGCTGCCGCACCGGCAAAGGAGGCTGCTCCCGCTGCTCCTGCGGCATCGAAGGCTGCCGGCGCCGGTACTCCGGTCAAGGCTCCGCTCCCCGGCGTTGTAACTAAGGTGCTTGTGGCTGTTGGCCAAAGCGTGAAAAAGGGCGACACCGTATTGGTGCTGGAAGCTATGAAAATGGAGAACAACATCACTGCTGAGGCCGACGGAAGCGTTACCGGTGTTTGTGTAGCGCCCGGCGACAGCGTGATGGAAGGTACGACATTGCTGACCATTGGCTGATTTTAGGCGAGGCTACGTGCTCTTGAAGCGTTGAATTTGCACGCTCGAGGATTTGCGGTAGCTGTTCACGAGGTAAAAAAACGGTTCCTTGGGATTTTCCCGGGGAGCCGTTTTTTCTTTGGAAATGTGAGCTGGGACAAATGGAATGGATGTTCGTTCCTGTAAATTGCCGTCTTTTATAAGTGATGCATTTTATTGGGGGCCGGCCGGAATGAGGCGACCGGTGCCGAGAAACGGAACAGACCGCTGGAACAGAGGAGCGGCCTGCTCTCACGGGAAGGAGGGTGACGGCTTGTGGGGATATGGGTTTGGAAAACCAACCGGCAGGCAGATAAAAACTCTCCCGGAACGTTGCGTTTTGCAGCAGTTCCGGGAGATTCTGATTAAGTATAGGATAGCCTTCCTTGCAGGAGGGGGGTGACGCCTTGGTCGCGGTGGATTCTTTTCGGGCGGTTCCTGCTCTGGATGCGCCTTGCCGTGACCGGTTCTTGCCGGGCTGGAAGGCGGCAGGGAAGGCGGTGGCCGTTCAATCGTAAGTTGACTGGTAGCCGGAGATTGTCCTTCTCTATTGTTTCCAGAAGGGAAAGAGCGGATGGCTGATGCCTTTTTCCGCCAAGGTACGTATCTGGTAGAAGCCTGGTGCGAGGTCGCCGACGTATGCGCTGTTGGAATAGGGGATGACCTTGATGTGACGGTGGGAAAGGTCGGTGATGAGCAGAAATTCTGCTTTGTCGACATCGGGAACGGTCAGGTAGCCCTCGAGCGGAACCACCTGCATGGACGAGGCCACGGGAGAAAATGTGGTAATGGCTTTTCCTCCGCTTTCGTTGCCGAACACGTCAGTGGCCGTAACGGCATAATGGCCATCTCGGCGTTCCGGCAGTATCGGTTCGAAGGCGTACTCGCAGGTCTTCAGTCCCCAGGCCAGCCTCTGCGCCGTTTCTGCATGGAAGGAGTCTGTCTCGCAGAAATATACATTATAGGTAATAGCCGAATCGGAGTGGTTGTCATGGCTCGGCTGCCATTTGATTTCCAGCCGGTTGTCCCTGGCGGAAATGCTGGCGTCGGGCATTGTCGGGGGGATGCTGTCTGCCCATGACATGGGAGGCACCGGTACATGTTCGCTGTAGAAATCGCCGGCAGCGAAGTCGTAGAGTCCCTTGACGTTATCGGTAAAAAAGCGGGAGCGGAAATGAGCTTGGCCGGCTGCACCGATGCTGCGCGTGAAGAACATTTGCCGGCGGATGACATCAAGCTCCCAGTCCTTTTGCCGTTTGTCCAGGAAGTAGATGCCCAGTCCGGGGACAATCTGCCTTCCGTAGCTGTTGTCCTGCCAGTCGATGGCAAATGGATAGAAATGCTTGCCGTCGAAATACATCATGGGGAAGAGAATGTCCATGATGCCTTCACGCAACCACGCTTGTGCGTCCTGATGAACGGCATAACGCGCATTCCAGCCGTAACTGCTTTGCTGGGCAAGGTCGGCGTGTTTGCCTACCGGCGAGCAGCTGAGCTTGACCCAGGGACGTACTTCCTTGATGGCCTTGTGTATTTTCCGGACGACGCTGGTTACGTTTGCGCGTCTCCATTCGTCCTTGTCCTGTCCTTTCCCGTATTTCCGGAACGTGCGGGCGTCATTGAAGGGAATGCCCTGTTCCGGATAGCGGATATAATCGAGGTGGATGCCGTCAACCGGATAGTTGCTGACGATTTCCTTACAGATGCGGGCAATGTAGTCGCCTGTTTCCGGCACTCCGGGGTCCATCATCCATTGGTCACCGCAACGCTGGCACATTTCCGGATGTCGGCTGGGCAAAGCCTTCTTGCCCAATGTGCGGGCGGTCCGGGTTTTGCATATGGGGAATGCGACGACCCATGCGTGCAGTTCCATTCCTCTTTTGTGGCATTCCTCAACGGCAAATTTCAATGGGTCGTAGAGGGGAGCCTGTCCGGCTGTACCGGTGAAAACTTCGTCCCATGGCTCAATGGCTGAAGGGTAGGCTGTTGTGGCGCGGATGCGTGTTTGAAACAATACCGTATTGATGCCGGCCTGTTGCAGCTGGTCAAGGATGGCGCACAGTTCCTTTTGCTGGTCTTCTGCTCCCGCCGCGCTCCGTGCCGGCTTACCGGGCCAGTCGAGACCGCTGAGAGTAGTGAGCCACATGGCGCGAACTTCTTTCCGTGGCGAGCGGAAGTGCTCGTCGAGCGTGAAAAGGGTTTGTGCGCCTGCCGACATGGCGGCAAGAGCGGCAAGAAGGATGGAATATATTCTTTTTCGCATGGTTCCTGATGTGTCTTTACGGGAGGGCCGGGGGACGGTTCTTATGGGTTTGCTGCTGTTGGCGGGACGTGCCTGTTTCGCAAGTCTTCGGCCTTTTTCAGGTCATTTTGTGCCTGGCGGGGCAGGTCCATCTTCTCCAGCAGCCTGGCTCTGTGTGTGTATAGGGTTGCATTGTCGGGCTGTAGCTGGATGGCCTTGTCGTAATCGGCTCTGGCTGCCTCATACATGTTTTGCCGTTCTGCCATTTCAGCCCGTGCCAGCAGTCCGTCAATCGATTGCGGATGAGTTCCGACAAAGACGTCAAGCCGGTGGAGTGCCTCGGCATGTTGCCCCAGGTCCTCGTAGACCAGCGCCAACAGAATCAGGGCGCTTTCGTTGTCGGAGTCCTCGCGCAGAATTTCCTCCAGGTCGAGTTTTGCCTTCTCGGGATGTCGTTCGGCCGTGTGTACCGCAGAACGGAGGAACAGCAGGCGGTGGCGTTGCTCCTGGTTGAGCTGCTGCCGCTGGATGGCCTCACAGTCGAGCATGGCGGCCTTGGCATTTTGGATTTCCAGATAACACGAAGCCCGGTCAAAGCGGATGTCGATGTTGTTCGTGTGCTCCTTAAGCAATTCTGTAAACAATCCGATGGCTTTCCGGTATTGGCCGTGTGCCATGGCTATTTTGCCCAAATAGTGACGTACGATGTAGTTGCCCGGTGCCTGCGGACGTAATTTAAGCGCTTCGGTCAGCAGGCTTTCTGCCACTTGGAGCGAATCGCGGTAGAGGGCGTTGAAGGCTCGCGTGAGATTGTCCTTGTATTGCAGCGAGTCGGCTTTGAGTTTTTCCTTCATTCCCGGTTCCTCCTTACGGTAGTCTTCCACGTTTTTTGAGCGTACGCCGCCACCCGGGCCCAACTCAATGATGGTTTGTGCCTGTGATGGAAGAAGCGGAAGCAGGAATATGACAAACAGCAGATATCTCTTCATGCTGACAAAGTTACGAAAAAAACCGGAACCGGTAAGGTGCATTTTCTGATGTCTTCTGCTGTTGTGTAAAGTCGGGACGCTGAGGCTGTCATGGTAAACAAAAGGAAATGAAACGCCTATCTGTCAATATGTATACGAGCCCCAGGCAGAGTAAAAAAACTGGTTTCAGTAAAAAAAATAAATCTTAACCTTTCATCGTACATTTTTTTTCGTACTTTTGCCGTGCAATTTTAAATGTGTATACTTCCAAATGGACGACTATCACGCGGAAAATAGAGTTTGACGGGACGGACGGGAACCAAGGTTTTTCCTCCGTCTATATATTATTGTCTGGAGGAACAGCCTATGCGAACTTACTGGAACATCAACCATACTTTGCGCACCCTGGAGCAGTGGGAACCCAATTGCTGGGTACAGATTACGTGTCCATCCTCTGATGACGAGGATTTCCTGTTCAATACACTGAAAATTCCCGATTATTTCCTGGACGACATCCGCGATAAGGACGAGCGGGCCCGTTATGACTATGACGACGGGTGGACGCTCATCATTCTGCGTATACCTTATGTCAAGGAAGTGCGGTCGCGTACGCCTCACACGACGATTCCCTTAGGAATTATTCTCAATAAGGGAGTCTGCATTACGGTGTGCAATTACGAAACCAATATGATGATTGATTTCGTGTCCTATCAGCAAAAACGTAATTTGGGTTTCACCGATTCGGTCGACCTCGTTTTCCGTCTTTTCCTTTCCTCCGCGGTGTGGTATCTGAAGCGGTTGAAGCAAATCAGCATTCTGATTGATGAGTCGAAGCGGAATCTGGACCGGAAGGTTGATAATGCAGATTTGATAGGTCTGTCGCGTCTGCAGGATAGCCTTACCTATTTCATCACTTCTATCCGTGGCAATGAAACGCTGTTGTCAAAGCTCAAGTTCAAGCTGCCGGTGGATGAACTCGACGCCGATTTGATAGAAGACGTCACCATTGAGATGAATCAGGCGCGTGAAACGACGAATATCTATGCGAACATCCTGGAATCTACCATGGAAACCTATGCCAGCATCATCAACAACAACATGTCCGGAGTCATGAAGCAGATGACTTCTGTTTCCATTATTCTCATGTTCCCCACACTGATTGCAAGTATCTTCGGTATGAATCTTGTTTCTGGATTTGAGGAATCGAAGTGGGGATTTCCCGTTGTTGTGATACTTTCTGTCCTTGTAACGGCTGCCTTTTATGGCTGGTTCCGCAGAAAAACCTGGATTTGATTCTGTTCCGGGAAAAAAAGGAGTAAAAACTTTGCCATAACCGTAGAAATAGTTTTATTTGCAATTTGTAGCACGTTGCCAACGTGCCGAGCGAAACCTTTACATCATAAGTAAATCGTAAAAAGTCAATTATGGACGAGAACAAAATTCCCGTAGTGGAAGAGACTACCATGGAGGCCCCTGTGGCTGGAAATGAAAATGCCGCCGAGAGTGAAGTGAAGACTGAAGCCGAAGTGACGGAAGAGGGTGCAACCGAAGAAGAACCGGTTGCCGAGAAGCAAGCGCGTCAATTGCCAGCTTCGAAAACTGAGGTAATTGCCAGATTGAAAGAAATTGTGCACGATGGCGGAACGGCTGAGCGTAGCGAGTTGGAGGCACTGAAGCAGACTTATTATCGTCTGCGTAATGCTGAGGCTGCTGCAGAGCGTGACGCCTTTGTTGAGAATGGAGGTGCGGTCGAGGATTTTGTTCCGTCTCCTGATGCCGAAGAGGAAAATTTCAAGGCACAGATGTCGCTTATCCGTGAATTGCGGGCCAAGGCTGTAGAGGCTGCAGAGAAGGAAAAACAGGAGAATCTGGAAAGGAAATTGGCTATCCTCGAAAAAATCAAGCAGATGGGGGAAACTCCCGACGAAGCCGACAAAAATTATGAAACTTTCAAGCAGTTGCAGACTGAATGGAAGGAAATCAAGAATATACCTGCCGAGCGGGCAACGGAATTGTGGAAGAATTATCAGCTCTATGTGGAGAATTTCTACGACCAGTTGCGGTTGAACCATGAATTCCGTACGTACGATTTCAAGAAGAATCTGGAAATCAAGACTCGCCTTTGTGAAGTGGCAGAAAGTCTGGCTACGGTGGACGACCCCGTTTCCGCTTTCCATCAGTTGCAGAAGTTGCATCATGAGTTCCGCGAAACAGGCCCTGTGGCGAAGGAACTTCGTGAGGAAATCTGGACCCGTTTCAAGGAAGCTTCAACGATAGTGAACAAGCGTCACCAGGCGCATTTTGAAGGCTTGAAAGCTCAGGAAGAAGAGAACCTGGCAAAGAAAGAAGCCTTGTGTGAAAAGGCAGAAGCCCTGTTGGCTGCCGAATACAAGTCTTTTGCTGACTGGGATAAGGCAACGAAAGAGGTGCTTGATGTGCAGAGTGAGTGGAAGACTATCGGCTTTACTCCCCGCAAGATGAATAATAAAATCTTTGAGCGCTTCCGTGCTGCTTGTGACAGTTTCTTCCAGAAGAAAACGGAATTCTATAAGTCGACCCGTGAAACCTTTGCAGCCAATCTTGCTGCCAAGAATGCGCTGTGTGAACAGGCAGAAGCACTGAAAGAAAGTACGGACTGGGTGGCTACTGCGAACAAACTGGTTGCCTTGCAGAAGGAATGGAAAACCATCGGACCGGTGGTGCACAAGGTGTCGGAAACCGTATGGACGCGGTTCAATTCTGCATGCAACTATTTCTTTGAACGGAAAGCAGCCGCCACTTCCGGACAGCGCCAGGAAGAAGAGGCCAATCTGGAGAAGAAGAACGGCATTATAGCCCGTTTGGAGCAGCTCTTCGAGGAGCGTCCTGACAGCATGTTGCAGGCTGTGCGTGAACTCCAGGCCGAATGGAATACTGTGGGACATGTGCCTTTCCGCAAGAAAGAGAAAATATACAAGCGCTATCGTGAAATTTGCGATAAGATTTACAAGGAGTTGCATGTAAGCGCCGGTCACCGTCATCTTGAGAATTTCAAAAAGAACGTATTTGAAAAGAGCGGAAATGAACTGACACGTGAACGTGCCCGTCTCATGACAGCTTATGAGGCTAAGAAACAGGAAATCCAGAACTACGAAACCAATCTGACGTTCTTTAACTCCAAGTCGAAAACAGGCAATAGTCTGATGGGTGAGATTGAAAGTCGCATAGAGCGGTTGAAGAGTGACCTTCAGTTGTTGCTGGAAAAAATCAATGCTGTTAATGAACAGATGAAGAACGAGGAGAAATAACATTCTCCAGCGATAAAAGTTTCATAAACCGCCGGAAGGAGAAAATAGTACTCTTTCCGGCGGTTTTTGCTGACTACACGACTTTGTGCGGGTGCGGAAGCGGTTCGGTCCCGCCCTTTCGTAAAAACTAAAGTACTGACAGAAATTTCTATCAGTACTTTAGAATTTTCTGTCAGTAGGATTGTGAAACCGTGTTGCGGCAATAGCATACAATCTCTGATGGGGATAAATAATTATACCGAAATCACGTTAGTTATGCAGAGAGGAAGAATACGTTTAGCAAATATGTTGTTGTATGAAGAGAATGATTGAATCGATAGAGAATGTGATTCAGATGGACAAGGGTGTCATAGATGTGTTGGTGAGCCATTGCAAGCAGAAGGAAGTAAGGAAGAAGACCTTATTAATCAGTCCGCTGGTGAAGGATGAAAATGTGTATATCCTGGAAAAAGGGATAGCCCGTTCCTACAACATCATTGACGGGAAGGAAGTCACGTCGTGGTTCAGTCAGGAGGGGGATTTGACATTTTCAACCAATAGCTTCTATGGGAAAACCGAAGGCTATGAAAGCGAAAGAGTCCAATGCCTTGAGGATTCGTTGCTCAATTATATAAAAATCTCCGATCTTGAGCGATTGTGCAACCAGTACATAGACATAGCCAATTGGTTAAGACTGTTGCATCAAAAGGCTTTTGTCGAAATGGAAAGACGACTGATATATCGTCTGTATATGTCCGCTGAGGAGCGGTATAGGGATTTTTATTCTAAGAATCCGGCCATATTCCAACGCGTGAATTTGAGCTATATCGCTTCTTATTTGGGCGTATCAACTGTTACGTTGTGGAAATTGCGAAAATCTGTGTTAAGTAGTTAAGAAAATAGGCGGCGGGGCAGGCGTGATGATAGGCCAAGCATGATAAAGTAATAGCTTTGCAGTAAAAACAAAAAATGATGATTATGCCAAAGCAATTACAAAATCAGGCAACCCCCAGAATGGTGTGGGTTGATGTGCTCCGTCTATGTGCCATTTTTATGGTTATCTGTATTCATAGCTCCGACCCTTTTAATGTTTCACCCGAGGCGCGCTCCAATCCCGATTTTAATTTTTGGGGTGGTGTATATGGTTCATTCCTTCGTCCGTGTGTACCGTTGTTTGTCATGATTACGGGACTCCTGCTTTTGCCTGTGAAGATGTCCTTTGAGGATTTTTACAGGAAAAGATTGATGAGAATAGCCGTTCCTTTTCTGCTGTGGTCGGTGCTGTATAATTTTATTCCTTGGGCGACGGGGCTCATGGGTCTGCCTTCGTCCGTCTTGTCGGACGTGTTTGCTTATGCACCGGCAGATGCGTCGCAGTCTTTTGGAGATGCCGTCAGGAATATCCTTCTTATTCCTTTTCAGTTTAATGTCTATACCGTACCGATGTGGTACTTGTATATGTTAATCGGGCTTTATCTGTATATGCCGTTCTTTTCGCTTTGGGTGGAAAGAGCCACTGCCCGGCAGAAGGGCATTTTCCTTGCCATCTGGTTCGTTTCGCTTTTCTTGCCTTATGCCTACTCCTTTTTCTCCGCGGACTTGTTGGGAACCTGCGCATGGAATTCCTTTGGTACGCTCTATTATTTTTCGGGGTTCAATGGATACCTTTTGTTGGGATATTGTCTGGCCTACGATGTAAAGATTTGGAGCTGGCTGAAGACGCTGAGCATAAGCCTGCCTCTGTTGGGCATAGGATATTGGGTGACATATGCAGGATTCAAGGCGATGACGGCCAATCCCCATTGTTCGGAGCAGGAAATGGAGCTTTTCTTTTTATACTGTTCGCCTAATGTGGCATTGATGACGGTTGCCCTGTTCCTTATTGTGCGTAAGGTAAAAATAAAATCGGCAAAGTTGGTTTCATGGCTTGCAAATATAACGAAGTGTGGCTTGGGAATCTATATGGTGCACTATCTGGTTGTAGGTCTGGGATATGGTGTGGCCGATGCTTTGGCTGTACCTACAGCCTTCCGCATTCCTGTTACGGCGGTCATCTCTTTTGCCGTCTGCTGGGGATTGATTTCGCTTTGTTATAGATATGCGCCCAAATGTTCAAGATGGATTTTTGGATAAGATGAAGAGCCGGTCGTTTTCTGTGAACCGTACAGGCGGCATGGGGCTTGTAGGAGCCGTGATTTGGCCACGTAGGGCCAGGAACCGTTATCTTGAGTCTGTCATTCCAGAAAAACAGTATGGAACGATTCCATATAGGATTATGACCTCTTGAACAAATTATTTATTGGCACGGAAGCCTTTGCTTCATGTCTTCTGCCGGCCTATTTGCACTTGATGTAGATTGAGGATTTTCAGTATATGTATCCTCAATAAAATAAGATGGCATATGAAGCGGTTGTACTTTATCCTCTTCATATGCCATCTTATTTTTTAGAGAAAATATCCCTTCGATATTTTAGATATTACAATCCGGAAGCGAAACAATAAACATTTCCTGAAAAATCTACCGCAAACAAGGCATTTCCAGATACAGCCACGCTTCCTAATACAGGTGCTCCCATTGTGTGTTTCCACAGCATACGTCCTGTTTCTCGGTCTAATCCGTATAAATAGCCATCAGAAGCACCTATATATACGACATCTCCTGCTAGGACTGGACTACATTCAACAGGAGAGGCTGGGTCCCCTAAGGTTGGAACTGTATAAATCATAGCACGCCCTGTACGGAAGCGCCACTTTTCCTCTAATGTTTCTCGGTCGACAGCAATCACTCCTTCTTCTGCTGTTCCAAAGATAATCTCCTTATCCGTAACCAAGGGAACAGAAAGATTATGCAGTGCAAAATCAAATGATTTACGAACAATCCGTTTTCCGGTTTTTGCTTCTACAATAGAAATGCTGTTATCGGTATTAGATATATAGTAAGCAAATCCGTTATATATGGCAACAGGACTGCCAAAACCTATTTTTTTACTCCATAATTTCTGCCCTGTGTTGGCATCGTTCGCATAAGTGGCTTCCCAAAAAGCATGTCCAATAATCACGCTGTCCTGTACGGAAAAAGTTGAAACCGTTCCATGTGCCGTATCCCAATCTTTATTTTTCCAAATTAACTTTCCACTTTTTGCCTGAAAGGCACTTAATGTACGTCCTGTTCCGGCATAAAGGATTTTTCCATTCGTTACCAGGCCGTCATTCAGCGGCACCTGTTTATTCATTCTTAGATCTTTTTCCCAAATAAGTTTTCCGGTTTCAGCATTTACAGCATATAACCATCCGTTCACGTCCTGAGCAAAAACACATCCTTCTGCCGCAGCAATACTACTACGCACCGAGTGGCGCAATGGATATTTCCATCGGATAGTGCCTTGTCGGGCATCTATACAAATTATTGAGGCTTTACCCTTTTCATTGTCATCCATTGACGCTATATACACATTGCCTTCATACACTAGCGGAGATGTAAAGTAAATATTGGCCCCAACATTTTGAACCCAAGCCAATTGCAATGGAGAGCGGAAGCCTTTGTGCCGTAAGGGAACGTGAGCGGAAGTTTGCAGGAAATTAGTCCAATCGGCTCCCAGTTTAATGGATACGGGCTTTGTTTTTTCGTAGCGGAAGGTTACATTCTTCTTAGCCACTTCTCCGTTTGCAAACTCCGAAGTAACTTTAACTGTTACCAATTGTCCATTCAAATATTCTGGGAGTTTTATCTCTGCATACCAGGAGAAATCCGTTTGTTGCTTTAGTAACGACTCTTTACCACAAGGCTTTCCTTGAGAATAGCAGCAATAAGAAACTTTTTTCGTTGGCGATACAGCCGAATAGGTGTTTACCGACAAGGGGACGCTACCAGAAGACGTGATAGTCGCCTTTCCATTATCAATAGAAGCGATTTGTAATGAATTGTAAATATATGGGTAACGAATATCAGATTTTAAATCTCCTTTTGAATTGACCGTTAACACCCGAAATGAGGACGGTGAATGATCGTACGATCCTCTGATATTTCCGGGAGAGCAAATCATTAATACATTGGAATTATCATGGTAATACATTCGATCGTGATGCCAATGCCCATAAATCCATGCCTTCAAATTATAGTCGGACAAATCTATATATCCATTTTTCTCGCTACCAAACCGAAAATGGCCATCTGCACTCATTACACTGTGATTAAATGCAATAACAGGTTTCCCTTCAGGAACATACTTCAGATCATTTTTCAGCCATTCACCAATACTTTCATTTGTATATGTAGGTTTCCCGTCACCATGCGCCATTGGTGTTACAATATAATGGATATTTCCTACGTCAAAAGAATAATAAGTGGGGCCGAAATACTTCTCAAAAGATTCTTCTCCATAGTTACCTTCTCCTAAATCATGGTTGCCTACACAATAAAACATCTGGGATGTAGGCATATTCTCATTGTTCAAAAAGTCTTTATATGAAGCAAAACCTTCCCGGGCGACGTCACCCGTATGAATCACAAAAGCGATATTCTCATTCTCAACGTATTCCCGCAAATGTTCTGCGCTTAAAGCATATCCATCAGAAGCCGTTCGGTACTCATCAAACATATGCGTATCCGATATATGAATAAAACGATGAGTTCCATCCTTCTGCACAACTTTCGACTTTATCTCTTGCAAGCCAAAATCATACGAAGTTTGTTCAGATTGAATCCGTTGATAATAGGTAAATGCTCGATAGCCACTCGGTATGGTAATAAACACGAATTTCGCTTTAGTGTGTCCGGGTAGCTCAAATCGTCCCTCCGTATCCGTCTGAACTACATTCAATCCATCAGAAACCGACACTTTAGCCAAGGGCTGTTCGCCTTTATCATATTGCCGATTTCCATTCTTGTCCACATAAACATACCCATTGTAGGAAGCTAATGCCTTTTCACATATTATCAGGAATGTTACGAGATAGAACCATTTCCTGTCCATACAAAGTTTTTTCATATCTCCTCACTTGCTAATATTTAATTACTTTATTTTTGGGGGTTACCAATTAAAGGAACTACCTCTCTTTTGTGCCACTAATCCAAGAACTGTAACTACAATAGCATAGAACAAGTATTAGATCTTATCCGGATTAATCTCATTAATATCCAAACACACTCTTCTTATTAATAGAGAAATCTGATTGTACGATGTACAAGAGCTTCTCCAGCATGTCCTATTCACTTTGGTTTCGTTCCTGTTTACGGCAATTCATTTAAAGTGAGTTCAAGATATGTCAAGATAGATGTCTGAATATTCGCAATATAGCGATCTGGATGTGAGCCTTTCGGAGCAGTAATCTGATTTCTGTTGTGTCCTCAGAAAACAAAAATACAGAAATATGCTGTAGGACAGATGATTTTTATAAGGATTTTTTCTGTGAATAGGAAAAATATATGCCAAAGGATGGGAAACGTAGGTATCGGAACAATTTCGGCCATATTCATAATGCAGAAGTAGATACTTTTGCTGTTCCGTTCCGCAGGTTTCAGATGTGTTGACAACCATACGTTCACATGAGATACGCTATTTGATGGTGGACTTGCCATGTCCTATCATAGTATCGAACTATCGTTTGGGTTCATAACAGGCTATGCCTGAGTTTTTGTTTCCGGTGATAATCAGATGAAAATACTTGCAATCCCTATGAGCACACGGTATGGATGAACTTCGGCCAAGACAAAATCTTGAATTGGAGGATTTCCAACCCGGCCAGCCTTTACATGAGAAACGGATAAATGATAATTTTGAAAATGAATGTATGGTAAAGAAAATGCAGACTGTGTGTTGAAAAAATAGTATACCGTTATGGGATAGAGAAGATGACATGGAGGACAAAAAATAAAAAAGGGTAACCCATTATGTTCTTGTCGGTTTTGGGTCACCCTCTCATCCAAACAGCCGTTTGCCGGGTTTGCAACATTTCCCCTTTGCCGTCGGTTGGTTTCTGCCTGACGTTTTTCCTTATTATGCGATTCCCATCAGTTCGATTTCGAAAATCAGCGTGGAGCCGCCGGGTATGCCGGGCTGTGGGTATTTGCCGTAGCCCATTTCCGCCGGAATATAGATTTCCCATTTGTCGCCGACGCACATCTGCTGCATGGCGATTATCCAGCCTTCTATCAGGTCGCTTAGCCGGAAGGCCACGGGGGTTCTGCCGCGGCTGCTGTCAAATTTCTTGCCGTTGATGGTCCAGCCCGTGTAATGAACGGTGACGATGCTGCGGGGGGTGGGATGCTTGCCGTCGTTGTTTCCTTCTTTGATTACCTTGTAGTAAATCCCGTTAGGCAGAGGCTTTACGCCTTCGTGTGTGGCTTTTGCTTCCAGCCATTCCTTGTTGACCTGTATGTAGTTTCTTTTGCTCATAGATGGTAATTTTTTTTGATTCAGAAGTGTATGCACCATGGGGCTGGGCCGTCCATGGGCAAGCGGCACCGGATTTGCCGTTTGGAGAAAGAAGGGGGGGAGAATGGATTGCAGCTCCGCTTTGGCCAGCCGGCTGAGGGTTCAGTGCGTTCTTATTCCGCGGGAGCCCATTTGCAGCGGACAGGCGAGACGATTGCTCCTTCTTCCTTCAACGCCTTCATGGCATTGTCCACTTCCTTTCGTTCCAAACCGCTGAGTTCGGCTATTTTTCCTGCGTTCAGAGGTGTACCGGCCTCTTTCATTGTTTTTAATACGATTTCCTTGGCATTCATAATGTTTGTCTATTTAAGTGTGTTGTTTCTGAGGTCCAGTGTAATGTCCCGATAGGAACGTATGCCTTCAATGTAGTCGGCATATAATGTTTCCGCATCCCTTCCTTTCAGCAGGCGACATTTGCCGCATGCTTCGCAGTCGTGCAGACATTCCCATGCTTGCAGCACAAAATTGCGCCGTTCCTCTCGCGTAGACTGTTCGATGGATGGAGGTGTCATAAAGTAAAAGGGTGTATTTGTCGAGGTCTGGAAAAAGCTGAAACTGCGGGAAAGGGACCCGGGGGGCAATGCATTCGCGGTGGCGATACATACGGAGCAAAGTGGCAGTCGTATATGCCCTCCTACAAAAATACAATAAATTATTTGTATTCTTCGTGGTTTGTGTCGGGAATGTGGCGGAAGGAGCGGAACAGTCGCCGCCGGTGGAAAGGCCTGTTGGTTTGACAGGTAGGAAGTATGGGACTTCGCAAATGTAGCGGAAACAAGGGTAGAGAAAGGGGAGGGCTGGAGGGGCGTTTTGCCTGTTTTTACACTTGGTACTTTCGGAAAAACAGTCAGTACTTTAGAAAATTCTCCTGGTACTTTTGTTTTTTCTGTCAGTACTTTTGTTTTTCCTGCCAATGTCCGGGCAGGAACGGGGTGAAGAACAGCCGGTGCGAAGCGCTGCTGCCGTTTGCCCGGAAGTCTAGATGAGGGCTGGGCGGGTAATGCGGCTGGAGGTATTTCAGATGGTTGAAAATTCGTTAAAGCAAAGATATGTGACTGATTATGCGAAGACAAATGCTTAATTTTGCCTATCAGTTAACCGCTGCCGGAGATTTCCTTGTTTTCCGTCTGTTGTGTGGTGCATGGTTATGCCACGTCGCATAGCTGTGCCGTGTTGTTTTTATGCATGAAAATACTGTTACCTAAACGTCGCAATAACGCTATGTATAAGAAGTGCTTGATATTTTTGCTTTCCCTTTTTTGGATGACTTGGGGAGCAGCCCAGACTTATTCTGTCGGAGGACGGGTGGAAAATGCTCTGACCGGGGAGGCTGTCGAATTGGCAACGGCTGCGTTGTTGCGTACGGACAGTACGCTTGTTGCCGGTGCTTCTACTGACGGTAAGGGACAGTTTACGCTCAAGGCCAAGGCCGCCGGGTCCTATCTGGTGCGCATTTCATTTGTGGGTTTCTCGCCCAGTTATACTTCTGTCACGTTGACACGGGAGCAGCCGAAAGCAGATTTGGGCGTGGTGAAACTGGAGGTGAATGACCGCGTATTGCAGGAGGCAGTGGTCAGCACTACACTTGCCCGCGTGGAGCAGAAGAAGGACACGACCATTTTTAATGCCGGCGCCTACAGCCTGCCGGAGGGTTCGACGCTGGAAGCTCTGATTGAACTGCTGCCGGGAGTGAAGGTGAGCGAGAACGGAGCCATCACTTGGAACGGAAAACCGGTGGAGGAACTGCTGCTCAACGGAAAGGATTTCTTCAAGGGAAACAAGGATGTGCCGATGAAGAATTTACCCACCGACCTGGTGAGTAAGGTGAAGGCATATAAGAAGAAAAGTGACTATACGGAACAGACCGGAATCGACGACGGAGAGGAAAAGGTGGTGCTCGACATTACGACCAAAAAGGAGTTGAACAAAACTTGGTTCGCCTCGCTCAATGGCGGGTATGGCACAAACGACCGATATACCGGCAACTTGTATTTGTCGCGTTTTACCGACAGGAGCCAGATGAGTCTGTTTGGCTCGCTGGGAAATGCCGGTGGATATGGCGGAGGCGGGCAGACCGTTTCGCAGCATGGAGGAGCTGATTTTTCCTGGGAGAACGGGAAAGGGAAACGCGAGGCCGGCAAGCTGGAGTTGGGCAGCAGCCTCTATTATCATCATAATAGTACGGATATGCTGTCTTCTCAGTCGTCGGAAACGTTTCTTACGGCAGGTTCCAGCAGTTCCTTCAGCAACAGTTTCAACCGGAGCCACAACTCTTCTTCGTCTATCAGCACCTCGTTTCGTGTGGAGTGGTGTCCTGATTCCATGACCAGCATCAAATTTCGTCCGTCGTTTGGATTTTCGCGTAACCGAAATAACTCTGACAGCCGTTCGGCCACATTCAACGCCGACCCTTTTGCCTTCGAGGATATGCAGAATCCACTCGACAGCCTGTTTGAACGTCCCGACAGCCGGCTTACCGCCATTGCGGTCAACCGGAATGAACGGGAAAACATGTCGCGGTCTGAAAACCGCAATGTTCAGGGAGAATTGAATATTGTGCGGCGTTTGAACTCCAAGGGACGTAATGTGTCGCTGCGCGTCAACGGAAGATATGACGTTGCTGAAAACAAAAGCTTTTCCATTTCCGACATCCATTATTATAATGGAGACGACAACAGTTTCCTGAATCAGTACAGCACGTCTCCGTCGAAAAACTGGAATTATGATTTCCGTCTGGGCTATGCGGAACCCATCACCAAGGAACTGGTGGCGGAGGCCCGTTACAGTTATTCGCACCGTTATGCCGACAACGACCGTTCGCGTTACAACCTGGACCGTCTGCTCTGCGACGACGGCATTTGGGGGAGTTCGGAGTTTCATCCCGGCATTGGCAGTCTGCCGACGGAGGCGGATTCCTTGGCGGCGGTGCGCGACCTCCATAACAGCCAGTATGCCACCTATCATTACAAGAATCATCTCATAGACCTCTCGCTTAAATATAAAACGGAAAAAATGCGTATCAATGCCGGTGTTGAACTGGAACCGCAGCGCACCGAACTGGCCTATAACCGGCCGGGACAGCATATCGACACACTGGTGGTGCGCAATGTGTTCAGCGTGTCACCCGACGTGCGCTTCCGTTATGAATTCAGCGACGATAGCCGGATGGAGCTGCGCTATTCAGGCCAGTCGTCTCAGCCGGCAATGACTTCGTTGCTGTCGGTTGTTGACAACTCAAATCCATTGAGCGTCAGCATGGGAAATCCTGGCTTGAAACCGTCATGGTCGAACTCTGTGGATTTCGATTACGACACCTACCGGGCCGAGGCCGAACGTGGGTTCAGTATGGGGGCAGGCTACCGGCAGTCGCTTCGGGAAGTTAGCAATCTGCTTGTCTATGATGAAACAACGGGTGTCAGTTACACGCGTCCGGAGAATATCAATGGCAATTGGAATGTGCATTCCTATTTAGCTGCTATTTGTAACTTTGGTGAAGAGAAACGTTTCAGTTTCAATTCGTCGACGGATATGAATTTTTCCCATTCGGTGGGGTTTGTCAGTTCTTTTGCGAGTGAAGGGGGTGTTGGGGAACTGCCTGCTGGCGGTGAGCCTGACTATGATTATTACGACCGCCTGTTTGCGAATGCGGATATCCGCAAAAGCACGACGCGTAATCTGCAATTGGGCGAGCGGATGGAACTGGGTTATCGCAAGGATTGGCTGCATGTCTCTGGACACGGAAACGTAAATTATGGTCATGCCCGGTCTGGCGAGCAGGAGCGTAGCAACATGGACACCTGGAATTTTGGTTATGGCCTGTCCTGTAATTTTGATTTTGACTTTGGCTTGAGAATGTATACCGTGTGTAAGGTCAATTCGCGTCGGGGATATTCCAGCGCGTCCATGAATACGGATGAAGTCATCTGGGATGCGCAGCTGTCCTACAGTTTCCTGAAGGAAAAAGCAGCAACGCTGTCGCTCGAATTCTATGATTTGCTGAATCAGCGGAGCAACATCAGCCGGGTTATATCCGCCCGTATGCGTAGCGACTCATGGACGAACTCCGTGCATTCTTACGGCATGTTGCGATTTATTTACCGTTTCCGAAGCATGGCTGGTGGCGGAGAAAAAGTGAAGAAAAAGAAATATAAGAAGTATATGTAGTGGCGGTCTGTGGATTGGAAGGCAGAGGCCTTGAAATAGAATGCAGAAAAAAAAGATGCTTGATTGTTCCGGAAAAAGTTGTCCGAAGGGATTAACTTTTGGATGAAACATTTTTTAAGAAGTTTTTTGGCGGGTACATTTTAACTTTATCGGGTTTAGATAATCTAAAGTGCAAAATCGATTTGGCTTAATATAGGAATATATGCTACTTTTGCATTCCGAATTTTGGGCCATTACTTCAACAGAGCTTCCTGCGGGGAAAGCCTTGGCAGGTTATGAGGTGTCTGCGCCTTTTGTGTGCGTATGTGCTGTTCTTCTGATGAGAAATCATGAAGCTGCTGTTGGTGGAATGATAGGCGGGAGCGCTGATGTTGACAGAAATTAAAACAAATATAAAAAACAAACAAGTGATGAATAAATGGGTCTTTTTACTTTGTTTTCTTTTGTTTGGCAGTATAGGTGCTGCTGCACAGAAGTATGTAGTAAGCGGAAAGGTGCAGGACAGCCAGACACAGGAGGCTGTTGAATTTGCAACAGTAGCCTTGCTGCGAAGTGACAGTTCAATCGCAGTTAATGGGGCTACGGATGAAAAAGGTAATTTTAAGCTCAATGCACGGGCTGCCGGAAAATATACATTGAAGGTATCGTATTTGGGATATACGACGTACCGGCAAACCGTAGAACTTACTTCACGTGCTCCGAAAAGCCAGGGACTGGTTGTTCCGTTGAAGTCTATGGACCAGATGTTGGGAACAGCAGTCGTAACGGCTACGGCTGCGAAAGTGGCGCAGAAAGAAGATACCACAATGTTTAATGCCAGCGCTTATCGTGTGCCGGAAGGCTCTACTCTTGAGGCCTTGGTAGAGCAATTGCCTGGTGTTGAGATTGACGAAAATGGTACCATCACCTGGAACGGAAAGGAAGTCAAGGAATTCCTGGTAAACGGTAAGGACTTCTTTAAGGGCGACAAGGATGTGGCGATGAAGAATCTGCCTACTGATTTGATTAGTAAGATTAAGGCTTATGATAAAAAAAGCGACTATACCGAGCAGACCGGTATAGACGACGGCAATGAAACTACTGTGCTTGACATCAGTACCAAGCAGGCAATGAAAGAATCGTGGATATCGAATCTGGATGCCGGATATGGTACAGATGATCGCTATTCGTTGAAATTTTTCGGTTCTCGTTTTACTGATTTGAGCCGTGTAAGTGCTTTTGCTTCGTTGAATAATGTCAATGACCGAGGCTTTCGGGGCTGGCGGTCGCAGTCGGGACTGACTGCCCGGAAAAATGTCGGTTTGGATTTTTCATGGGAAAATACAAATGAAAAAAGAGCTGCCGGCCGTTTGGAATTTGGCGGAAGTGCCAATTATAGCCATGTGGGAAATGATGTGCTGACGCGGACTTCTTCGGAAACCTTCCTGTCTTCCGGTTCGAAAAGTTCGTTTGCCAACAGCATTAACCGTAATTCTTCTTCGAACACAAACTTCGGAATCAATTTCCGTGCGGAATGGAACCCTGATACGATGACCAATATCCGTTTCCGCCCCTCATTCAATTATAGTAATGGCGACAGTGACGGCGACAGCCGGTCGGCTACTTTCAATGATGACCCTTATGCGATAGACGGGATGGTAAGTCCTTTGGACAGCATCTTCCTGGAGAATCCTCCCCTCTCTCTGAAGGATATCGCAGTGAACTCCAATTTGCGTTCTTCGTTGAGCGATAACAAAAGTTACAATGTGAACGGTTCGTTGAACATGGTGCGCCGGTTCAATGCCTTGGGCCGTAATATCTCTTTGAATGTGGACGGAGGTTATAGTGAAAGCGAGAGCAACAGTTTCTCTATTTCCAATATCGTTTATTTCAACGGGCAGCCGAAGGATTATTTGAATCAGTATAGTACGACTCCGTCCAAGAACTGGAACTACAAGGTACAGGTGGGATATGCAGAACCTCTGACCAAGAACCTTTTTGCTGAGGCAAGATATTCGTATGCTTACAAATTCAATGACAGTAACCGTTCGCGGTACAACCTGGACGAGATATTGAACGACCCTGATTATGTGTGGAATATATATGAGAACTGTCCGGCTATTGGAACATTGCCTTCGGATGATGAAATATTGAATGCGGTGCGTGATGATGTCAACAGCCAGTATGCAACTTACCGGCATTACAATCAGCAGGGAAGCCTCGGCTTGCGCTATAACACAAAGGAAATCAGAATGAACGCCAGCTTGGGAATCAGTCCGGAGAAGACGAAGATGGAATATGAACGCCCGGGACAGAATATTGATACTCTGGTAATACGAAAGGTGACGAACCTTTCTCCGCAGTTGCGCTTCCGTTATCGTTTCTCTGATACGAAGAATCTGGATATCCGTTATAACGGCCGCTCGTCTCAGCCTTCCATGACAGATCTGCTTGAGGTGGTTGACAATTCCAATCCTTTGAGTGTTTCCATGGGTAATCCTGGATTAAAGCCTTCATGGAATAATGATTTCACTGCTTATTACAATGGTTATAATGTAGAACAGCAAAGAGGAATCAGCGCAGGTGTCAGCTATAGCCAGACGAAGAATTCTGTAAGTAACCTGTTGGTTTTTGATGAGGCTACGGGTATCAGCTATACACGTCCTGAGAACATTAACGGAAACTGGAATACGAGCGGTCATTTTATGATTAATACGGGATTGGGCGAAGAAAAGAATTTTACCATTTCCAGTTTCAGCATGGCGCGTTACAATAATTCTGTAGGTTTCGTAAGTACTTTCAACAGTGACGAGAACCCTGTGACAGGAAATCCCGATGGCAGTGACCTGACTTATTATAACAAGATTTTTGATGCGGCAAATATAGAAAAGAATATTACCCGCAGCTTGTCTCTGCGGGAGAACCTTCGCTTCAGTTATCGGAACGACTGGTTTGACGTAGGCGTTATCGGTCGCGGTAATTATAATCATGCCCGTTCGGAACAAAAGGAAAATGCCAATCTCGACACTTGGACTTATGCGTATGGTGCGAATGCCAATTTCAACTTTGATTGGGGCATGTCCTTCACAACAGATTTGACCATGAATTCGCGAAGAGGTTTTTCTGAAGCTTCCATGAATACGGACGAGCTGATTTGGAATGTACAGATTTCCCAAAGTTTCCTCAAGCGCAAGGAGGCAATTGTCAGCTTGCAGATATTCGATATACTAAAGCAGCAAAGTAACGTTAGCCGTACGATTAACGCAATGCAGCGCAGTGACTCTTGGAACAATTCGATTAACTCGTATGCCATGTTGCACTTCATATATAAATTGAATATATTTGGTGGTAAGCGAGGCGGTCCTGTAGAAAAAGGAGAGCCGGGAAGACATGGCGGCCCTGCCGGTCCTGGTGGCGGACGTCCGATGCGCATGAGAATGTAATCAGCCGTTATAAGAATAAGGTGACCAGAAAGTCCTGTGGCTTTGGTGGTCACCTTTTCTTTTTAGGTGGATGAGTTTGGGCGAGGTATCGGATGCACTTTTGGAAAAAGGATGGATTCAGGTTGCTCTTGCTGAAAGTTTTCATGAAAAAGAAAAGGAAGTTGGGTTTAACTTTTTATCTTTACGGTTATCTATGTATATAGAGTGATATTTCCTTCCAACACCTTCTTGATGTTGGGCCATTTGTTTGCCTTAAATTGCTGGATAATGAAAAAACGTTATAGTTTACTTTTTCTGATTTGGCTGTTGTCTTTTGCCCTGTGTGCGCAGACTTATCAGGTGACGGGAAATGTGGTGGACGGGCAAACTGCTGTTGGACTGGAGATGGCCAGTGCAGTGTTGTTGCGGCCGGACAGTTCGCAAGTGACAGGTGTCAGGACTGGGAGTAAGGGGGATTTCAGTATTCCGGTAAAGCAAGCAGGAAAGTATTTGCTGAAGGTTTCATATATAGGGTATGCCTCTGTCTTCCGACAAGTGGAACTTTCGGACAAGTTGCCGAAAGATGATGTCGGTACGTTGAAACTTTTTGAGGATGAGCATATATTGGGTACGGCAACGGTTACTGCGACCGCGGCAAAAGTGGAACAGGTGGAGGATACTACGGTGTTTAATGCTTCGGCCTATAGGGTGGCGGAGGGCTCCACGTTGGATGCTTTGGTGGAGCAATTACCGGGAATAGAAGTGGAGGAGGATGGAACGATTACCTGGAACGGGAAACCTATAAAGGAGTTTCTGGTCAACGGGAAAGACTTTTTCAAGGGGAACAAGAAACTGGCATTGGAGAATCTGCCGGCCGATTGGATTAGTCGCATCAAGGCATATGAAAAGCAAAGCGAATATACGGAACAGACGGGCATTGATGATGGGGAAGAATATCCTGTGCTGGACATTACTACAAAAAGGGAATTGAACCGGACGTGGATAGCCAACGCGGATTTGGGCTATGGAACAGAGCAACTTTACCAGGGAAAACTGTTCGCGTCTTTTTTTACGGAAGTGAGCCGCGTGTCGGCCTATGGGTCACTTGGTAATGCTGGCGGGAAGAGTTTTGGAACCAGGGGCGGACGTAACGGCGCAGGAGAGACGGACAGTAAATCGGGCGGTATGGATTTCAATTGGAACAATGGGAAAGAAAAGCGTGAAGCCGGCCGGCTGGAATTGGGCGGTAATTTTGATTTCGGACATTCTTCGACGCATCTGATTAATCAAACGAATTCGGAAACGTACTATGCGGGGAGTTCCACCAATTCCTATCGTGCAGCCCACAGTCTCAGCAACTCTTCGAATACCAGTCTGAACAGTTCGTTCCGGCTGGAGTGGGAACCCGATACGATGACGAATATTAATTTCCGCCCTACGCTGAATTGGTCGACGGGCGACAACAGCGGGCGTAACAGAACTGGAACTTTTAATGCCGACCCCTTTGAACTCGACGGCATGCTGTCGCCGCTTGACAGCCTCTTCCTGGATGCCCTTGATGAGGATTTGCTGGCTATTGCCGTCAATCGGAACAAACGTCAGAATATGGGGAAAAGGGAAAGACTGTCGATGAACGGGATTTTGAACGTGGTGCGTCGCATCGGAACGAGGGGACGCAATGTTTCTGCCGGAATTTCCGGAGGTTTCAATACGAGCGAGAATACGTCATTTTCCATATCGGATATCCGCTACTATCTGAACAACGACTATAAATACCTCAACCAGTATAGTAACGTACCATCGCATCAGTGGAACTATGCATTCCGTTTGGGGTATGCCGAACCGATTACCGACCATTTATTTGCGGAGGTCCGCTATAGTTTCAGCAGCCGGTATACCGACAGTGAGAGGTCGCGTTATAATCTGGATCAAATTGACCCGGGAGAGGGCGACTGGGGGAATCCTTGGGAATATCCTCCCTTGGGCTCACTGCCGCCGGATGAGGTGCTTGAACTGGTGCGTGACTCTGTCAATAGCCAGTATGCTACCTATCGTTATTACAATCATACCGGGAGTTTCAGCTTACGTTATAACACGAAGGCCATCCGGTTCAGCGCGGGAGTGAATGTCAATCCGGAGAAAACGGAAATGGCCTACGAGCGTCCCGGGCAGAATATCGATACGGTCATTGTCCGCCGGGTGTCAAAGGTGTCACCGCAATTGAATTTCCGCTACCGGATGGACAAACGCAATTATGTTGAGATAAAATACAGGGGTAATTCCTCTCAACCGTCGATGACGGACTTGCTGGCTGTGGTGGACAATTCCAACCCCATGAATATTTCCATGGGAAATCCTGGACTGCAACCTTCATGGCGCAATACGTTGGATGCTTCGTTTCGCGGATATAATGTGGAGCGTCAGCAAGGGATGGCTGCCGGCTTGGGATTTACTCTGACGAAGAATTCTGTCAGCAGTCTGCTGGTCTATGATGAATCGACGGGTGTGCGCTATCGCAGACCGGAAAATATCAATGGAAACTGGAATCTGCGTGCGAATTATATGTTTAATACAGGTATTGGAGAAGAGAAGAATTTCACCGTTACGACCAATACCAATTTCTTCTTCAACAACAGTGTCGGCTTTGTCAGTGCTTTCAGCAGTGGCGGGGAGCAGGGGGAGAATGCTAATTCCGGAGACTATTCTTATTATGATGCAATCTTTGAGGCTGCGGATGTGCAGAAGAATACGACCAAAACCCTCAGCATGCGCGAACGCCTGAATCTCTCCTATCGCAAGGACTGGCTGGATGTAGGTGTGCAGGGTTCGGTCAATTACAACCATTCCCGTTCCAACCTTCGCAAGCAGAACGACCGCGATACGTGGAACTATTCCTATGGGCTGCACACGAATTTGAAATTTGACTTCGGCTTTTCTTTTTCATCGAATTTCCGCGTCAGTTCCCGTCGTGGCTATCCCAATGACAAAATGAATACTGATGAATTTTTGTGGAACGCACAGTTGGCTTACAGTTTTCTCAAGCGAAAGGCTGCTACGGTGAGTTTGCAGTTCTATGATATCTTGCGCCAGCAGAGCAACACAAGCCATGTGGTCAGTGCTACTTATCGCAGTGATTCCTGGAATAACTCTATCCATTCTTACGCTATGCTGCATTTTATTTACAAGTTCCGGCAGCTGAGCGGGAAAGCTAAGGGCAAGGGCAAGAAAGGAAAGCGTTAGAGGAAAACTGCAATTTTTTTACTCGGTAATTTCGAAGAAGATAGTATCTGCCGCATATGATTTTCCTACTCCGTTTTCGGCAAAGGCAACGGCATAATAGACTCCCGGCTCCAGCTGTCGGGTGAAGGCCGTAAACTGCTGTGTAGGAACATCACTTACGGTTTCTGTGCGAAGGGTGTCGTTGCCATAAAGGAAACCGCAACCTTTCAGCCGGCTGTTGGGGGAACTGAGCACTTCGCCCTGCAAGAGACAGCTGTCGGCCTCAACCTGCCAGCCTACGTTGCGGACAGTCGGTGCAAACGGCTGTTCGGACGAGCGGTCTACTGGGTTACAGCCCGGCAAAAGAAAACTTACTATAGGGAGATAAAGGAAAAGTTGTTTTTTGCTCATCGCCTGTCATTTGGTTAAAAGTGATTCCATGGCTTCCACCTCATGCCGGTAGTCTTTGTCGGAGGAGATGCGGCGCGATACCTGCTCTATGCTGTAGAGCACGGTGGAATGGTCGCGGCCGCCAAAGCATCGGCCTATTTGGGAAAGGGAACAATTCGTGTATTTATGGCATAGATAAATACCCATTTGCCGGGCTTGCACAATGTTCTGCTTGCGCGATTTCGAAACCAGTTCCTTGGACTTTACGCCGTAACGTTGCACCACCACTTCAATGATGTCGTTGGTCGTCAGTTCTTTCTTCTCCATGTTGACCACTCGCCCGATGACGCGTGAAACGAGATCGATGTCGATTTCGGCATCATCCATAACCGAGTAGGCCATGATGGAATTCAATATCCCTTCCAGTTCGCGCACACTGCTTTCAACGTTTTGTGCAATGTAGTCCACTATCTTGGTGGGGAAGTATTCCAGTCCGTCACGTTGGATTTTGGACAACAGAATACGTTTGCGCAGAGCCACATCAGGCTTCTCCATCTGCGCGACTATACCCCATTTGAAGCGGGTCAGCATGCGGTCCTCTATGCCCTCAAAATCCACGGGGGCGCGGTCGCAGGTGATGATGAGCTGGCGACGGTTCTGGTGCAGATGGTTGAAGATATGGAAAAACGCTTCCTGGGTTTTGCGTGTGGTAATTTCCTGGAAGTCATCAATTATCAGGATGTCAATGGACTGATAGAAGTTGATGAATTCGTTAACCGTATTGTTAATGACCGAATCGGTGTATTGAAGCCGGAAAATGTGTGCGGACACAAAGAGTACGCGTTTCTCGGGATGGAGCTGGCACAAGTGAATGCCCAGAGCATTGACCAGATGGGTTTTGCCTACTCCCGACGGGCCGTAAAGGAAAAACGGGCTGAAGGTGGTCTGCTCAGGATGCTCGGCGATGGTCAGTGCCACGGAACGTGCCAACTTGTTGCTGTTTCCTTCAACAAAATTGGCAAACGTATAGTTCGGATTCAGTTGTGGATCCAGGGCCGGCTTCTTCACGGCGGGGGCTTGCTGATTGAGCAAGTCGTTCTTGTGCAGCTCTTCACGCCGTCTGTTCTCTTCTGCCGCATTTTCGTCGTGCCAGATGAGGCGGATTTTGGGACCGAATGTCTGCACGAGATTTCTTTGCACCAAATCGCGATGATGCTGGGTAATGAAGTCGCTGACCATACGGGCGGGTACGCTGATTACCAGTGCGTCATCTCGAAAGCTGACGAACTTGAGCTCAGCAAACCACGTATCGTAAACGTTGGCGGGCAATTCCGCTCTTATGTTTTGCAGGCAGGTGTCCCATTGCCTGGCGACTTCTTTGTTCATATGAGGCAGGAGATAATCCGTTCAAAAATGAAACGTGAATACAAAGTTCACATTTTTTTTTGAAATGGCCAATAATTTATGTATTCCTTCGGGTAAAATATTTTACAACGGTCAGAGAGATAGAGAATTGTGTGCTTATATTTTTCATTAGGGCATTGTGCGCTCTGCAACGGGGTATTGTGCTGTTCCGTTTTGCTGAAGAGGGAGGCGTGGCTTCAGCATGTGTCTTTCCATGGTGATAGGCAGAGTAGTGGTGCGGAGCCTGTCTGACAGGTATGCTTTTTTATGAATGTCCCGGAAAAGGACTACAGGTTCGTATTTAGGGAGAAAATGATACTGACGGATGTTGTGCCGGTCTGTAAATTTCATCGGATTTTACACTCAGTACTTTTGTGAAAACAGTCAGTACTTTAGAAAATTCTGTCAGTACTTTAGAAAAAACAATCCTTACTTTCGTAAAATGCTTGTTTTTAGTTCGTGTGTTGTTTGTTTCTGCCGGCGGTGGATAAGTGGCGACCGGCGAAATCGCGCATTCAGGCGTTTCGCCGGATTTGTGTGAAGTTACATTGTCTCCTCGTAGCGGATGGAAATCACCCGTCGTGTGGAGGGTGTAATCGCTGCGCGCTGTGCTATGCGCTCGTTGACGAGCCAGACGATGCCTTCTTCGTCGCATACGGCCAGTGCACGCTGTTTGTCGATGACGGAGCGGTGGCGGTCGGTGAGCAGGTCGCTTACGAGTTTGCTCCCTTTCATCCCGTAAGGGCGGAAGCGGTCGCCGCTGGCTGTGCTGCGTATGTAGAGCGTTCCCCGGATGGCATCGGCATCCAACGTTGCATGGTTGGCCTCGCGGGAGGGTGGGATGGCTGGGGACTTCTGCTCCATGTGGTGAACCGTGAGTTGTCGGCCGCCGGGCAGTGTAAGTACACCTGCCGCCGGGATTTCCTGCATGGGAACGGGAGCCGGAATGTTGCGGATTTCCAGCGATTCCTGTTGGATGGCGGCCATGTAGTCTTGTGCCATAAACGTGCGGCCGGTGGGACGCTGCAGGTTTTCCGCAATCTGTGAGATGGTTTGCGGGCGGAAGCCATAGGCTGTCAACCATTCATGCAACAGCGTGGCCGGCGCCGGAAGTTGCCGGAGTGCGGCCAGGTTTATGCGTATGCCGTCGGGCAGGGGTGTGCATGCCTGCTGTTGAAGATGGGCGATGGCAAAGTTGTAGAGTGTTTCTGCCTCGGCCAGGTGTTGTGCGGTCTGTGCCAGCGAGTGATGTATGGCGGGATTGAGCGTACGCATCAGCGGCAGCAGCTGATGCCGTATTTTGTTTCGTTTGTATTGCACCTCGGTGTTGGTGCTGTCTTCGATGTGGTGCTGCCCTTTTTCCCGCAGATAGTCTTCGAGTTCGTTACGGTCTACGCAGAGCAGGGGGCGTATGATGTGGCCGTTGCGGGGCAGCATGCCGCGCAATCCGTGCAGACCTGTGCCGCGTATGAGGTTGAGCAGCAGTGTTTCGGCGTTGTCGTCGCTGTGATGTGCCACGGCGACGGCTGCAGCCTTCAGGTCCAGGCGTATTTGTTCGAACCATTCGTAGCGCAGCCGGCGTGCGGCCATTTCGATGCTGATACCTTCACGCCGTGCGGTGCCGGTGGTGTCGAAATGCTGTATGTGCAGGCTGATGCCGTGCTGTTGGCAAAGGTCGCGTACGAACATTTCGTCGCGGTTGCTCTCTTCGCCGCGCAGGTGGAAATTGCAGTGGGCGGCTATTGTTTCATATCCGAGTTCGTTCAGGATGAGCAGCATGGCCACGCTGTCGGCTCCGCCGCTGACAGCTGTAATGATGCGGGCGGGCGGCAGTGGCAGATGGTTGTCGTCGATGTATTTTCGGATTTTTTCGAGCATGTGGGGTGCAGTCCGTCGGGGTTAGTAGGAAACAGACACGTTGAAACCTGCGGCTTCCACTTGACGGGCAATGCCGTCGAGCTCCTCGTGGGTAGCTTTCAGCAGTCCTGTGGCGGGAGTTTCCCGGTCAATGGTGTAAATCATGACTTGCCGGGGGCGGATGCGGCGCAGTGCGTCTATCCATGGGCCCACGTAGTCGTCGGTTGTGTTGTCTACACTCATTCCGTTGTCTGTTCCTTTCATGAACAGGGTTTGTATGATGAGCTGTCCCTGGAAGGCACAAAGGTTTTCTACCACTTTTTCTACGTCATAGGACTGGGTGGGCTGGTTGACGCGCCGGATGTACTCTGTGGAAACGGTATCCAGTTTGAGTATGTTGTTGTCGACGCGGAGCAGCGCGTTGAAGACTTCTTCGCGGCCTGCGAGCGTGGCGTTGCTCAGCACGCTGATTTTGCATTGGGGGCAGTAGCGGTTGCGCAGTTCAATGGTGTCGTCAATGATGCCTGCAAATTCGGGGTGTGACGTGGGCTCCCCGTTTCCGGCGAAGGTCAGAACATCCGGCAATTGTGCATCGCTTACCATTTTTTTCAGTCGCTCTTCGAGGGCTTGAGCCACCTCCTGCCGTGTGGGGCGCTTCAGATGCGGGCGGTGTGCGTTGTTGTAACCGCATTCGCAGTAGATGCAGTCGAATGTGCATATTTTCCCGTCGGCAGGCATCAGGTTAATGCCGAGCGATATGCCGAGGCGGCGGCTGTGCACAGGTCCGAAGATGGGGGAAGGATAGAGAACGGTTGACATGTTTTCCAGAATGGTTAGTGATGCGTTGTAAAGAGAGAAGGCAGACCTGTATGGTCGGAATCCTGCGTTATGCAGGAAAAAGGATGAACAGGTGCGGGAGAAGATGTTGAAAAAAGGAGATTTCCAGAGGGAAATCTCCTTTTGGGACTTGACTTTTTCAAAGTCATTTTGCTTCGCTGGTAGCGACAGCGCTACGCTTTTCTTTGATGCGGGCTTTCTTACCGGTAAGAGCGCGGAGATAATACAATTTCGCGCGGCGTACTTTACCAATCTTGTTCACCTCAATGCTTTCGATATTCGGTGATTCCAAGGGGAAGATACGCTCAACACCCACGGTGCCGGACATCTTGCGTACGGTAAAGCGCTTTTTGTCACCGTGACCGGCAATTTTAATGACAACACCACGATAGAGCTGGATACGCTCCTTGTTGCCTTCGACGATTTTGTATGCTACTGTTACAGTGTCACCGGCTTTGAATGTTGGGAACTGTTTTCCCGTAGCAAATGCTTCTTCAGCAATTTTAATTAAATCTGTCATTTTGATTTTTATTAAAGATTGTTTGTCCGTCCCGGCTCTACTTAACGGGGAACTCTACATCCCGACAGCGGTTGAGCGGAAAAGCGTTGCAAAATTACGCCTTTTTTTTGGATGGAACAAGTGGAACTGCCTTTTTTTGTGAGAGATTCGCGTTAAATGAAGCAGGCGGCTGAAGGAAAATGGAGCATTTCCGGAAATGCTGTCTTCTACTTTTTACTGTTGCATGAACAGGCCGGCCTTTTTCCGAAGCAGTCTGGACATAGGTCGTGCCGGTGGTAAGTGCAGGGAAAGGCTGTTCCCGGAAATGAACAGCACCCCAAAAGTTAGACATTAAACTTTTGAGGTGCTGTTTGTTTATGAAAAGGAAGTAGCCCTTTTTATCCTATTCGGCAATAGTGCCGATGGGTTACGCTTAGAATTTGAAGTAGTTGTACACTTTCAAATCTGTTACTGTGCTCTTGAAGTTTCCGGCCTTTTCAAACGGGAAGACAAGCGTGCGCTGGTAGTACATCTTTGATTGTGGCAGATACATATCGGGTTTCTGGGCGTGTTCTACACCGTAGAAGAAGTCTGCCTTTTCATTTTCATGCATAGCGTAGAGGGTCAGCGGGTCGAGTGTCTGCTTTTTCTGGCCGTCTATGAAGAGTTCGGTCTTGCGGTTGTCGCCCTGGATGGTGATAGTCACCTTCTGGCCCTTGGGCAGACGGTAGTTGAACTGGTTGAGGTAGCCGTCACGAGCAAAGCCCAACTGGCCGGTTCGCGGGTCGGAAAGATAGAAAACGGCATTGGAGGAGCGGAACAGTTCGGTTCCCTTTGCTTCCTCTTGTGCTTCAATGGTGAAGCTGACGCTGTAGTTATATCCGATTTCTTTGTACGGCATCTCCATGCCCGGAGTAACCTTGGCGCAAGTGAACAGTTCCTTCTGGTCGGGGCCATAGTATCCCAGTTCGTTGACGCCGGGGCCTTCGCTGAGATAGAGGCGTGACTTGTCAAAGACTTCATAGGGAACGGTAGTGTTTTTTCCGCTCCAGCACTTCACGGCGAGGGTCTGGATGGCCGGGTAGGCACGGTGGTGGATATCCTTTACGGATATGCCGTTGCCAGAGTGGTCGTTCCATACGGCGAACATACCGCCAAGGATGGCGGGGTCGTTTTCCTCGAATTTCTGATTGCCGATGGTAGCCGGTGTCCAATTGTTATAAAGGTGCTTGCAGTTGAGGTAGTCATAGTAATAACCGGCTGCAGGCACGATGTAGACGAGACCGTCGGGGATGCTGATGAGCTGGTAGCCCTGTTTTTTCATTTCCTGCGGGTTGGCGTAGCCATTGTACCAGCAGCTCATGATGACGTTTTCTGATTTAACGGGGGTGTCGCCATTGGCGTGGGTGAGTGCTCCCCAGCATACGGCCTGTTTGCCGAAACTTTCCACAAATTTGATGTAGTGGTCAGTAAATTCACGGAATTTCTCCACGACTTCTTTCTTGGCGTTGGAATATTCGTCGGTACCAATGTGCACGCGTTTTCCGCGGAACACGGGGTTCTCGCCTTCGAGATATTCTCTGAAGAGTCCGTCAACGAATTTGTAGGTTTCGGGATTGAAGAGGTCGAGGTGGTCCATACCATAGGTCTTGGAACCGATTTCCGGCTTGTAATGGGTAAAGGCCAGTGAGTGCGCGGGGACATCAATTTCGGGGATGACTTCTACATAATTCTGTTCGGCAAGAATCTGCATGTCAATGAATTCCTGCTTGGTGTAGGAACCGTCCTTGGCCGTCAGTCCGGGGTAGGTGTCGGATTGCAGACGGAATGCAGCCTGCACTTTCGACCAGTCGGAATAGAAGCGTGGGAAACTGTTGTCATTGAGATGAATCTGGAGTGTGTTCATCTTGTAGTAGGCCATAATTTTTACGAGGTTGCGCAGGTAATCTATGGGGATGTACTTGCGGCCGCAGTCAATCATGAATCCGCGCAATTGATATTCGGGGATATCGACAGCTTCGCCTTTGGGGAGCGCCAGCGCCTTGTCCTGTTCCGACAACTGGAGCAGGGTGCGTGTGCCCCAATATACGCCCTTGGTAGTGGCACCAGTGATGGTGGCCTTTTCTCCAATGGTCATTTTGTAACCTTCTTCACCCAGAGTCTTGTCTTTTTTCTGAACGAGGACAAAGTCTCCGGCTTTTCCGCTTCCCTTTACGATTTCAAGGTCTTTTCCGGTAATGGCCTTGTAGTCTTCTGCAAAAGCGGCAGCAATACGCATCATTTCCTTGTTGCCTTTGACAGCAACACGTCCTGAGGGGATGAATTTCCCTTCAGCTCCGGTCCATGTCTTGAGTTCTGGAACGACGAAGGGCTTGGGATTGGTTTCTGCCTGGACGCCAGTGGCCCACAGACAGAAAAGGAGGCAGGCAAACAGTTTGCCGGTCAATTTTAATGATTTCATTTCAATGGATATTATAGGGTTATTATGTTCTTAAGTTTCCGATGTGTATGGTTTCTGTTTTCCAGAGGGGTGAACCTTCAACGGGTCAGTTGGGGAATTCCGGACGCTCCTGGAACCATTCCGGGCTGTTTGAGATTTTCTCAATCATTCCATCGGGCATGGCTTTGAGTTCTCCACTGGCAACGAGGGCATCCATGTCGGCCTTGAACTCGTTGTACATTTCGGGCGTCATGACATAATATTTGGTTCCATAGTCACCGATGCGAAGAGCTACTTGGCGGAGGTAGCCCCATTTATCGAAGTAGGGCATGAGGTTGTAGCCAACGAGGCGGCTCACTTTCCGTATGTAGTTCATGATGAACGGTACGGAGTTGTCCCAGCGGTCGCAGTGCTCTTCGGTGATGTAGTTATCCTTCACCCAGCAGGATTCCGGGAAGCGCTTTCGCAGTTCCGCGAGTTTTCCGTTTTTGTTGTTGTTCTGTGCGCTGGCAATCAGTTCATATTTGTCGGCCTTTCCTTTCTTTTCGATTTGTGAGCCTTTCTTGTCGTCGTTCTGGCGCAAAGCCTCATACCAGTCTGGCGCAAAATCGGGGAATCCGTTTTCCGTGAAATAATTGTGCAGCATAATCAGTGGGCACAAGGCGTCACCGCCAGCCTCGGAATAGGCAACGGCACGGTGAGGATTCTTTGAATATGGGGCAATCAGGGTATCGACCATGGCCTCGCATACAGCGTAGAGTTTGGGGTTGTATGCAAACTTCTTACGATGTTGATAGGCTTCTTTCCGCTGGTTGCTGACTTTGGTGCCTGATGAGTAGTCCTTATCTTCCAGGAAATGCGCACGTGCCGACGGCCATTGGTTGATTTTGCCTGAGGTGCGGTAGCCCATTTTCATGATGTTGTAATAGGACTGCAAGTTGTTGGAAACTTCGCTCATGCCGGCCCAGCAGTAGTAGGGAGTCATTTGGTGCTGGTGTCCCCATTCATGGCTGAGACCCCAAATGGCATCGTCGTCGGCATCGACCAGACGGTGACAATTGAGCACTCGGGGTTCCTGGTCCACATGGAAGGACACACCCAGACCGCCCTGGAACATGTAATAGGTGTAGTTGACATAGGCCATGGTGCGGTTGGTGGGCACTCTGTCGTATTTCTCAAAGCCCAGCTGGCGATGCTCCCATACGATGAGTGAATCCAGAATGTTCATGTATTGACGGTATCCCAACTGACCGTCACGCGATTTGCAGTATTTTTCCAAACCTTCGGACGACCATATGGCATGTACCTTTTTGCCCAGTACGTCCATGCAGGTGTTGGGCGCCTTTGCGCATAATGCCTGCATTTCCTCATTGGTTTTGTCTGGTGAAAGATAACCGTTTACCTGTCCGTTGACGAAGTGCACCTTGATGTCGGGATATTTTTCGGGTTTTTCATCGGCGTAATAACAGATATAGGCCAGACCGTCCCATTCGTAGTCATAATCGATGGTGTTGATTCCGTTTTTCAAATCGAAGGTCTTGATGTAGGGATTGCCTCCATCGAATTTCTGCCCGATTTTGCCCACATACCAGGCAACGGTCTTGAGCTGTACCTTTATTTTCTTGGGAATACCTTCTACGACGATGGTCTGCTGTGACTTTGCAGGGAAATTAATGCCGGTTACGCCTGCAAGCTGGTCGTAGTGCTTGCCGGGTGCATTCCAAAGTTGTGACAATGTGACATAAGAGAGATAACATTCGTATTCGGCAACACGGTATTCCGTGTCATAGCTTCCTGCCAGCATTTGGCGTGCCATGCTTTTGAGCGCATCGTTTTCCAGTTGGTTGATTTGCGCTTCTGTGACATTCTTCTTCAATCGGGTGAACAGTTTGTCCGCAAAAATTTTTGATGGTTCTATTGTTTCTGATTGCGAACTGAATGTGGAAGTTGTCGTTGCGGCCAGGCTTGGTGCTTGGATGCCTCCGCATAAAGCAAGGGCAAAAATAATTTTTGAAATAGATCTCAGTGTTTTTTTCATACGTTTATTTTTGAGTTTAAATTAGCAAGGATAGAACTAGTGACTGCAAATTTAGTTTTTTCTTTTGGAATATTCTTGGCAAATTGTAAGCATAATTTTCCAAAATGCATAATATTGAGTCCGTTTGCTTGGATTTTTATAGCGATTGTTTTACAGGAACGCAGTGTCGTAACATTTGGTTTGAGAAGGGTCCGTCCTATGGTACGTGGGTTCGGTATAATGATTTATCCCCAACGGAGTCTTTGTATGCTATTTGCCGCATCGCGGCTTCACAGTCCTACTGACAGAAATTTCTAAAGTACCGATAGAAATTTCTAAAGTACTGAGTGTTTTTCCTAAAGTACTGAGTGTTTTTCCGTGTGCGTGTCGGCGGCTCTGTGAATAGTGGTGGTAGAGTGTCTCTTTGTCGTAGTCATACCCAACTCACGTTATGGTGGAATTTGGTCTATAATGATGACAAAGAAAAACAGGAGGAAAACCTGTGGCTTTCCTCCTGCAAAACTTACATGGGTTTATCCAATCGTTAATTTGGGAAATTAGGCGTGCTCTGGAACCAGTCCTTCGAATTGGAGATGTTCTTAACCATGTCTGCCGGCATTTCTTTCAGCTCTCCACTTTCAACCAAGGCATCCATGTCTTGCTTGAATTCGTTGTACATGTCTTCAGTCATTACGTAACGCTTGGTTCCGTAGTCGCCGATTTCAAGTGCTACCTGACGCAGGTATCCCCACTGCTCAAAGTACGGGAAGAGGTTGTAGCCCACCAGGCGGCTGGTCTTACGGCAGAAGTTCATGATAAACGGTACTGCATTGTCATTCATATTGCAGTGCTCTTCTGTGATGTATCCGTCCTTCACCCAGCAGGATTCCGGGTATTTCTCTCTGAGTACAGCGAGTTTTCCGTTCTTGTTTCCGTTTTGTGCGCTGGCGATGAGTTCGTATTTGTCGACTTCACCTTGCTTTTCAATCTGCGAACCGTTTTCATCATCGCTTTGACGCAATGCTTCGTACCAGTCGGGCATGAAATCGGGGAATCCGTTTGTTGTGAAGTAGTTGTGCAGCATGATAAGCGGACAGAGTGTTTCGCCAACGCCAACTTCAGCGTAAGCGACTCCTCTAACCTTGTTGGTGGCAATCGGAGAGATAACGCCGTCTTGCATTTCTTCACAAAGTTGGTACATTTTCGGGCTGTAGCTGAAATAGCTGCGGTTGTTGTAGGCATTCTTTCTTTGGTCGCTTGTGCGGGTGCCGCTACTGTAGTCCTTGTCGTCCAGGAAGTGCTGGCGTGCACTTGGCCATTGATTAATCTTGTCGGATGTTCTGAAGCCCATCTTCATGATGTTGTAGTAGGACTGCAGGTTGTTGCTGACTTCGCTCATGCCGGACCAGCAGAAGTGCGGGTGCATTTGGTGCTGGTGTCCCCATTCGTGGCTGAGGCCCCAAATGGCATCATTGTCTTTGTATACAATATTATTGCAATTCAGTACGCGCGACTGTTGGTCCATGTGGAATGATACACCGAATCCGCCCTGGAACATGTAATAGGTGTAGTTGACATACGCCATCGTACGGTTTGTGGGGACTCTGTTGTATTTTTCGAAACCTAATGAACGGTGTTCCCAAGTAACCAATGAGTCGATTACATTCATGAACTGGCGGTAGCCAATGGAACCTGTTGTGGATTTACAATATTTGTACAGTCCTTCCGATTCCCAAATCTGGTGAGCCTTTTTGCTATAGAGGTCCATACATCTGTTCTTTGCGTTACGACAGATTTCATGCATCTCTTCGTTGGTCTTGTCAGGAGACAGATAGCCGTTGACCTGGCCGTTGACGAAGTGAACCTTGATCGGAGCATATTTTTCCGGATGCTCGTCTGCATAGTAGCAAATGTATGCCAAGCCGTCCCAGTCGTAGGTATAATCGATGACGTTGATACCGTTGCGCAGGCTGTAGGTGGTAGTGTGAGGGTCTCCACCATCAAAATTACCTCCAATTTTTCCGACATACCAGGCCACAACCTTCAATTGTACGTTGATGTCATCGGGGATACCGCTAACAACGACAGCCGTCTTGCTCTTGGCGGGAATATTGATACCGGTGACACCTGCTATCTGGTCATAGTATTTTCCGGGAGCATTCCACATCTCAGAGAGGGTTACGTAAGAAAGGAAACATTCGTATTCGGCAACTCGGTATTCTTTGGAGTAGGTCTTTTCATAAAGTTGGTAAGCCAGACTCTTGGCGAACGGATTGCTCAGGTTGTCGATATCCTCCTCTGTAACGCCTTCCTTAAGTTCACTCATTACGTCATCAGCAAAAATGCTGAAATCTTCGCTACCCGTAGCCTTTACACAGAACTGCATTTCTGCGCAGGAAGCGTAGTTTCCGGCACCGGTCAACACCTTGAACTGGATGGCTGTCGGGTTTTGCAGAGGTTCTGCAAAAGAAATGGTACGCACATTACCACTGCCTTTCCAGTCATATGTTCCGTACAGTTTGTATTCGGTGTCGTCGCCTTGCTTGATGTACAACTCAAACTGCCCGAAGTTACCGTTGCTTCCGCTACTACGCGGTACGTAGTTAATATAGTCAAGATGGTCTACATCCTTGAACTCATAGGTGAGGATGGCAGGATTTTCGGGAGTGACAGCTGTGCTCCATTTGCTGTGATAAATGGTGCCGTAGTCTCCGTCGATGCTGGCTGCAATCGAGCTTCCGCTATCCTGGTGTGTGTTATCTTCAGCTCTGAACGGCTTGATTTGGATATCGGTCGGCAAATCATTGACAGACTGATCTTTGTCTTGTGTCAGATTAAAAGTCTGCGTAATGCCTTTCTCGGCATTGGCAAAGGTGATGGCAGCAGTACGCGGCTCATTATAGTAGTTCTGCTGAACATAGATGAACACGCTTCCATCTTCTTTTTTGCGCACTTTAACCCAATCTGCATTGGTTGTGACCTCATAAGGAACGTTCGCAGTTATATTATAATAGAGTGCACGCTCGCGGGAACTGATGGTTTGCGTGTGTGGCGCCACAATCATGGGCAACGCATTTTCGGGCAATACCGTTTGTGCGTCTGTCGGCATGGTTAGCAAAAATGCGCCTGCCAACAATCCGGCTTTCAAAATATGTGATAATTTATTCATTGTTTTTATATTTAAATCAGGAGATTAAAGAATGACTTTCTTGCCGTTGACGATATATATGCCTTTGGGGAGAGTAACATTTACGGTTCCGTAAACATTTCCATTCCAAGCTTTCTTTCCTTCAATAGTATAAATATTGACAGCCGTGGATGTTCCGCAACTCATCACAATGGCGTTGCCGGCAGTGGTGATTTGGAGTTCATTACTGTTGGCTGTGATATTGTCGGTGCCGGTGATATCATCGCCGATGGCAATGGGAGTACTGTTGATGACAAAACCGTAAGTCTTGGACGTAAGTTTTACGTAGGCTTTTTTCTGGGCGGTGAAGAAAGAGAACTTCCCGGCGCTGGCAGAATAGTCACCTTCCTGGCTGGAGGTAGTTACGAGTGACATATCGCTTTCCGAACCGTCTTCGTTAACCTTAACCCATTGATAGGTGGCATCCAAACGGCCACTGGAGAGGGAGCAGAAGGTTTTCAGGTCGATAGCTGTTTCGTTGCGGTCGGCCCAGGATGGAGCCAGTTCTGCATACGGAACGCCATCTTTTTCCTTCATGCCGTCAACCTTGGAAATGTCAAATGGTGCCTGTGGTTCAAAACTGATGTATTCCGGGCGTTTGTTTGACGGAGGCAGAACGTTGAATGCTAATGAATTGTTGGCTACGTTCAGCGAATTGATGGAGGCACGGTCATTAACTGTCATCGTGCTGATTTTGTTATTGCTGCAGGAGAGGTCATACAGATCGGCAGAGTTGGTGAGATCCAGTTCCTCAATGGCGTTGTTGTCGCAGATGACATGGTACAGCGTAGAACCGCTATTGGCGAATTTCAGTGTAGGGATGTTGTTGCCGCTGCAGTTGAGGTTCGTCAGTGCTGTACATCTGGTGAGGTTCAATGAATTCTTGATTTCATTGTTGCTACAGTCAAGTCCCTTCAGTTGAGGGTCATAGATGTATATGGTGCTGTACTTGTTGCCACTGATGTTCAGGTATTGCAGCGTAGGCAATGAAATGTAGTATTGTCCGTTTGAACCCGAAAGTTGGTTGTTGGCCAGATTCAGGGTTTCGATGGATGCCAAGTCGGTGGCTCCCTGGCTTTCAGCACCGCTGAAGATAAGTTTGGAAATGTTGTTGTTGGAGCAGTCCAAGTCAACCAGTTTAGTCATGCCTTTCAGGCTGATGCTGTCCAGCTGGTTGTTCTGGCAGTATAGCGAACGCAATTCTGTAGCACCGCTCAGGTCGATGTCGGTCAGTCCGCAGTTGTCGCAACTGAGCATATCCCAGGTACTGCCTCCACTAATCGTGATAGTAGTTCCCTTTACAGTGCCTTCGATAGCACAGATTCCTTCCTCTTTGGATGTCTTGTAGCTTTCTGCCTGACCGTCACCCCAGTCAACAGTGATTCCCTTACTGGTGTGATTTACCAGTAATGTCATCGGCGAGCCCAGTTCTTTTGCAGTCGTTAGCCTGACTGTTTTTTCCTGAGCCATTGCCGGCGATGCCATGATTAGGCAACCGCCCAGCATCAAGGAAATAAAAATTCTGTTTTTCTTCATTGCAATAAATGTTAGTGTAAAATAATCAATATCTTTCTGTTTTTGGAAGTTATGTAGTATATCGCCAGATGGTTTTTCACATGTATTTTGGGTATATTCTTGTACCGAAAGGACGCATACAGGTTCGCGTTCAGTCCAATCCAAATGGTTTATGCTGCGTGTCGGTTTGTTCAGACAGGTAGATAAGTGCTTATCATATAGTTTGGTGTGAGTACGCATTTACTCCTTGCAAAGATGCCGAAAAAAAATGAAGTTTCCAAAAAAGGATGGAATTTCTTTATGTTAAAAAATGACGATGCAAGCCGTTTCCTGCTATCAGTTGCAGCAAAAGGGGGAAATGTTCCTGTGCCATTTGTTTTTTGAAAAAACTTTAGCCCTGGCTGAATGTGGCAACCGTTGTTTATTCTGATTATTCTGTGTTGGGTTCACATATTCTGTACGTTGTCACTTCGTAGCCTGAAGGAATTCTTTAGTGCTATTCTGTATGCCGTCTGTTTTCTCTATTTGATGGAAATTTCGTTTCCGTTTTGCCATCGCGCTCGCCTTTTGCTATCTTTGTCGGGCTGCCGGTTATGAAAGATATGGATGAACTTGATATAAATAATGAAAAATGAACTGATGGTGAGCGAAATAAGAGAGGGATTGCTTGATTTGAATCACGATTTGACGGAACATCCCGAGAGCACGTTCTATGCATGGATGGAGGGCGATGCCATGCTGGGTTACGGCATTTCCGATGGTGATTTGCTGGTTATAGACCGTTCTGTCGTTCCGGAAAACGGCGATTTTGTCATCTGTGTGTACAATGGCGAATTGTTGGTGCGGAAAATGTATAGAACGGGGGATGAAACCGTGTTGCGTGCGGCTTCTTCAGACATACCGCCGGTTGCTGTAGCCCCCGGAAGTCTTTTCCAGATATGGGGTACCGTTGCCTGTATTATCCGGAATATGCGGGCGGCATCTTCTGCCGGCGATTCGGTTGGCGGTCATTGATAGTTTTTCGCAGTGTTGAAGAACAATGTTGCCGGGAAAATGTCCGCCCTTTTTCCTATAAGACAGAAATCCTTTTTATTCTAATCATTGGAACCGTTGTCAGCCAGCCAGGCGTTCCTTGTCTTTTTGACTGATGCCCCATAAGCCGGCGTAGGTAATCAGTCCGTTCAGCATCAGCAGTTCGTAACCGAAGCGGTAGTTCCAATATTGTGTTGCACAGTAGTCGAGCAGCGCACAGATGCATGGTGCGGCGAGTGCTAATGCGGGTACCCATGTGTCGCGTACGGGACGGCGGTTGGTCAGTCCGAAGGCGAAGAGTCCCAGCAGCGGCCCGTAAGTATATCCGGCCAGCACGTAAATGGTGTTGATAACGTTCGAACTTCCCGCGGCGTGTATGGCCAGGATGCAGCAAAAGAGGGCGAACGCCATGCCTGCGTGCACCCATTGCCGCATCTGTTCGGCCCGACGGGGTGTCAGTGTGCGGTGTTCCAGGTCAATCAGGTCAATGCAGCAGCTGGTGGTCAGTGCCGTCAGCGCGGAGTCGGCGCTGGAGAGTGCGGCGGCTACGATACCGATGGTGAAAGGGATGATGACGAGATGCCCCATAAGGCCGGATGCCACCAGCTCGGGCAGGAGTTCATCGCTGCCGCCGGGGACGGGTATTCCGGATTGCTGGTATACCGCATGGAGAAGAATGCCGAGCACCAGCAGCAGAAGGTTGACGGGGAGGAAGCACAGGCCGTAGGTACACATGTCCTTTTGTGCGTCACGCAGATTCTTGCAGGTCAGATTCTTCTGCATCATGTCCTGGTCGAGGCCGGTCATGACGATGACGATGAAGATGCCGCTGAGAAATTGCCGCCAGAAGGCCTGCGGACTGTTCGGGTCCCATTCGAAAATCTGGCTCATGGGGCTTTCGGCAACGGTGTGGTACACTCCTTGCAGGTCAAGTCCCAGTTCGCGGGCCGCGATTACGGTCAGCACAACGGCGGCCGTAAGCAGGCAGAACGTTTGTATGACATCGGTGCGTACCAGCGCGGCAGTGCCATTGCGACGGGTGTAGCCCCAGATGAAGAGGAGCGTCAGCAGTGCCGTGGCCGGATAGGGGATTCCCAGCGGACCGGTGACGAATTCCTGCAACACCAGGCACACCAGATAGAGGCGGGCGGCGGCTCCCGTAAGTTTGCTGGCCAGGAAGAAGAAGGCGCCCGTGCGGTGGGTGCAGATGCCGTAGCGTAACCGCAGATATGTATAAATGCTGGTCAGCCGCAGACGGTAATAGAGAGGGAGCAGGATGAAGGCTACGGCCAGATAGCCGAAGATGAAGCCGGCGCACATTTGCAGATAGGTCATTCCGGTGGTGCCCACCCATCCGGGTACGGAGATGAAGGAAACGCCGGAAATGCTGGCGCCAATCATGCCGAAGGCAACCATCCACCAGGGAGAATGATGCCTGGCGCTGAAGAAGGCTTCGTTGTCACTTTTATGGGATGAACGGCTGGCGATGAAGTTCAGTATCAGGAAGTAGAGGCCCAGCGTGGCCAGCATGAGCAGTGCGGTGTGGTTCATGATGTGCGATGTGAAGGCGGATGAATGTTACAGCAACAGGAGACTGGCAGCCATGATGGCCATGCCGGCAATGACGCCCAGCAGTCCCCAGTGGTGGTGGCCGTATTTTTCAGTACCGGGCAGCAGTTCGTCGAGCGAAATGTAGACCATGATGCCGGAGACGAAGGCCAGCAGGAAGGCATTGAAGGCGGGGGTCCAGAAGGGGAGGAGGAAGATGAAGCCCAGCAAGGCGCCGAGCGGTTCGGCCATGCCGGAAAGAAAGGACAGGTAGAAGGCTTTTTTCCTGCTTTGCGTGGCATGGTAGATGGGGACGGAAACCGCGATGCCTTCGGGAATGTTGTGAATGGCGATGGCAAAAACGATGGGGAGTGAAACCTCAAGGCTGGTCAGCGAGGTGGTGAATACCGCCAGTCCTTCCGGGAAATTGTGGATACCGATGGCCAGTGCCATCATGAGGCCGGTGCGTTTCAGTTTCTTTTGCGGCACGGTCGAATCCGTATGTATCTCGTGCGGGTTTTCATCTTCGGGCACGAGCCAGTCAATGCAGGCGATGCAGGCAATGCCGAAGAAAAAGGCCAGCAGCATCCATACGTTGGCGGCGTATCCGGAATGGATTTTGGAAAATTCGGCTACTGATTCGGGCATGAGTTCCATGAAGGAAACGTACATCATGACGCCGGCCGACAGACCGAGGGCTGTGGAGAGGAAACGGGTGTTGGTGCGTTTGGCTAAAAAGGCAATCAGGCTGCCGATGCCGGTGGAAAGTCCGGCAATGAGGGTGAGGCCGAATGCCAGCAGTATGTCCTGTAAACTATTGTCCATATTCTTTCTGTAGATTTATTGTAAAAGGTTCAAAGAGGCCGGATGCGTGAAATCGGCCGGGACGCAAAGATATGCATAACTTTTTGTTCTTTTGCACAAACAGGGGCAGTATTTGCCTTTCTGCCGTGTTGGTGCCGCGCGATAGAGATGGTTATCAATTGCCATTTCCTTCTTTGTTACGGTTGAGGAGTCCTCTTCGTTAGACAAACCTCTTTTTTCTGCGGAAGCAACCGTTTTTTTGATTTATTATAAGACAGAAGGATGCCAAACTGGCTTTTTCTCTCTATTTTTGCAAGGAATGCCGGCAGAATGCGGCATGGAACGAAAGCAATGCAAGCAAACAGATATATGAAAAGCGGATGGTGGTGGATGGTAATCCTTTTGTGCGGCTTGCCCCGGTGGGCGAGCGCCCAGTCTGTGGTGCCCGACGGCAATAAACTTGTGACGGATTCTTCCGCGGTGGCAGCGGTGTCCGAAGTCGGGGCGCCGGTGTCCGATTCCTTGTCCGTGCGCTTGCAGTTGCCGGCTCCCCGTCCGTTGTTCAGCCTGGCGGCTCCCGGTTTCGATGGCTGTTCCCCCTGGTTTATGGGTTCTTATGGTTCGGCCTGGGATTTGCACGAAGGCTTTAATGCCCAGTTGTCGCTGAGCGTGGCGGCGGGTATCGGGAAATATGCACCTTCGGGCGTAGGCTTCGGACAGAGCGGTGCGTTCGCCTATGCTGCTCCTTTGAGCAAGCGTTTTTCATTTGCCGGCGGCGCATACGTCCAGCATTTTGATTGGGGCCCCTATCGCCATACCGATGTCGGTGTGGCGGCAGTGTTGGGCTTCAGGGTCAACGATGTTGTCAGCCTCTACGCCTATGGCGCGAAGAGCCTGAATCCGTACCGTTATGATGCGCTTGGTTGCTGTTTGCCTTATTATATGCAGGACTATCGCGACCGGATTGGAGCGATGGCCGAATTTAGAGTGAGCGAGAAGGCCTCTATTCAGATTTCGGTGGAGAGAGCCACGCTTCCGTCGTCTCCCTTCGGCGTGCGGCCCATGTCGGCCGAGCCACGAAACCGGGGAGTTGTGGGGCAGTAACTGTTTGCCCGCAACTGTTCCTTCTGGTGTCAAAATCAAAACTACCGACTGTAGTGTACTAAAAAAAGTTGACACAAATTTTAGAAGTATGCGTACTTATAAAGGCATGTCAGACTTTCATCGTCT
>PPYF01102461.1_pt1 | contig 64839 bp, 42 predicted proteins | sample 1559871 | NCBI WGS metagenome assembly PPYF01 (sample SAMN08240021, study PRJNA423297) | Human gut metagenome, whole genome shotgun sequencing project. | reverse complement strand
GTATTGGGGTATATGCTTCTGACCAGTATTATAAAAATAAAATATGTCAAAAAATATCATGAATTAATTTAGGAGGGGAAAATGAAAAAAAATATAGATTACGTTACACTTCCCCACGAGTTTATTCAGTGGATGCTGCAGAAGGTAAAAACAGACTATTCTGATACAAAAGAAACCGAGGAATTTTGTCAGGGGTTAGAGGAACTTTTAAATTTGCCGGATACGGCTTTGTTTTTGGAAAAGCAAGAAGGAACAGAAAAGAAAGAGGAATATCAGACCGGAGAGCTGATTATCAATCCGAAGAGCAGAAAAGTTCTGTGTCAGGGAGAAGAGGTGAGTTTAACGCCAAAAGAATTTGATATTCTCTATTTCCTGTTTCAAAATAAGGGAGAGGTATTTACAAAAGAACAAATCTATCAGGCAGTTTGGGCGGATAAATATATGATGGCCGACAGTAATATTATGGCATTTATCAGGAAACTCCGTAAAAAGATAGAACTAAATCCAGATGAACCGATGTATATACTGACTATCTGGGGTGTGGGGTATAAATACAACGAAAAACTGTAATTTTATGTTTTAACCTCCAAATTTCATTCTTAAATAGGCAAACCTTGCAAAAACGCAAGAAAATAGCAAGAATTTAGCCATAGGATTGTCGCACTTTTTTTTGTATGATTAGTTGGCTGATTAAGGCGGCCTATTTGGTCTGCCCATATGAAAAATCAAACCTGTATTTTGCAAAAAGAAGAAAAATGGAATAGGAGGTGCGACATGAAGAAAACAGAGAAGGGAATTTTGGAGTTTGCTGCGAAAAATAAGATAAAGACAGTACTGACAAAGATGAATACAACGCTTCGGGGACTTTCGGAGGATGAGGTGCAGGAGAGCCGTTCGGCTCACGGGAAGAACAAAGTGACGCATGAAAAGAAAAAAACTTTATTGCAAAGAGTGGCAGGAGCGTTTGTGAATCCGTTTACTGCCATTTTGTTTTTTTTGGCTGTGGTATCTTCTGTTACCGATATCATTATGCCAATTATTCATGGGACACCAAAGGATGCAGATTGGCTGACTGTAGTGATTATCTGTACAATGGTATTTATTTCAGGTACTCTGCGATTTGTACAAGAATCCAGGTCGGGAAGTGCAGCAGAGAAATTGTTGGCAATGATCACGACAACTTGTACGGTGGATAGAAAAGAAGGAAGCAAAATAGAAATTCCTCTGGAGGAAGTGGTTGTGGGTGACATTGTTCATCTCTCAGCAGGAGATATGGTCCCGGCTGATTTACGGCTGCTGGAAACAAAAGATTTGTTTATCAGTCAGGCATCTCTGACCGGAGAAAGTGATCCTTTAGAAAAAAGTTCAGAGATTTGCACACAAAACTATGATGCCGTGACAGACTATACCAATATTGCTTTTATGGGAAGCAATGTAATCAGTGGAAGTGCAATGGGCGTGGTGGTTGCTGTGGGAGACAGCACACTGTTTGGCTCGATGGCCTCTTCTGTGGCACAGGAAGCGGTGGAAACAAACTTTACAAAAGGAGTCAATGCGGTTTCCTGGGTATTGATTCGATTTATGATGATTATGGTACCGGTTGTTTTTGTAATCAATGGGCTTACAAAAGGCGATTGGCTGCAGGCGTTTTTGTTTGCGATTTCCATTGCAGTCGGTTTGACACCAGAGATGCTTCCGATGATTGTCACAACCTGTCTGGCAAAAGGAGCCGTGTCGATGTCCAAAAAGAAAACGATTGTAAAAAACCTAAATTCTATTCAGAATTTTGGCGCTATCGATATTTTATGTACGGATAAAACAGGAACCTTAACACAAGACAAAGTTGTTTTGGAATATCATTTGGATGTATCTGGAAATGAAGACGTAAGAGTGTTACGTCATGCGTACCTGAATAGCTATTTCCAAACGGGATATAAAAATTTGATGGACGTTGCAATTATACAAAAAACGGAAGACGAAGAAGCGGAAAAACCACAGCTTCTGGATTTGTCTGAAGCTTATGTGAAAGTTGATGAGGTACCGTTTGATTTTAGTAGAAGAAGGTTATCTACTGTTGTACGGGACAAGAATGGAAAGACACAGATGATTACAAAAGGGGCTGTGGAAGAAATGCTTTCCATATGCTCCAGTGTGGAATATGAGGGAAAAGTAGAGCCACTGACAAATGATCTGAGACAAAAGATTTTGAACAGAGTAGCTGATCTGAATGAAGATGGAATGAGGGTAATCGCAGTCGCACAGAAAACAAACCCATCTCCGGTAGGCGCATTTGGAGTGAAGGACGAGTGTGATATGGTGCTGTTAGGATATCTGGCATTTTTAGATCCGCCGAAAGAGTCTACAGCCGAGGCGATTTTAGCATTGAAAAAATATGGTGTGACAACCAAAATATTAACAGGGGATAATGATAAAGTGACAAGATGCATTTGCAGGCAGGTAGGGCTGGAAGTGCGGAATATGCTGCTTGGAAGAGATGTGTCAGTTATGAGTGATGAGCAGCTTGCCAAGGCGGCGGAAAAAACAGATGTATTTGCAAAACTTTCTCCGGATCAAAAAGCACGTGTGGTAACAGTATTAAGAAACAGTGGACACACAGTAGGATTTATGGGAGATGGAATCAACGACGCGGCTGCGATGAAGTCGGCGGATATCGGAATTTCTGTGGATACTGCGGTAGATATCGCCAAAGAATCGGCAGATATTATACTTTTGGAAAAAGATTTAATGGTTTTGGAGGAGGGAATTGTTGAAGGAAGAAAGACGTATGCTAATATGATAAAATATATTAAAATGACAGCATCGTCTAATTTTGGAAACATGTTTTCAGTTTTGGCAGCATCTGCATTACTTCCATTTCTTCCGATGATGAGTCTGCACCTGATTCTTTTAAATCTTATCTATGATTTATCTTGTACTGCAATTCCGTGGGATAATGTAGATGAAGAATTTCTATTGCGCCCGCGCAGGTGGGACGCCTCTTCGGTAGGAAGCTTTATGATATGGATTGGACCGGCGAGTTCTGTTTTTGACTGGTTGACATATGCATTTTTGTATTTTGTATTTTGTCCGATGTTTGTGTCTCATGGAGTATTGTACAATGATTTGTCATCACACTATGCAGGAGCAGAGTTGATGAAAATGCAGGCTGAGTATGCGGCAATGTTTCAGGCGGGTTGGTTTATTGAATCTATGTGGAGCCAGACGTTGGTAATTCATATGATTCGGACACCGAAGCTTCCGTTTATCCAAAGCAGAGCGTCCGCACCGGTAATGTTACTGTCATTTACAGGAATTACTGTTTTAACGATGATTCCGTTTACTGAGCTGGGAAGAATTTTAGGGTTTATAGAGCCTCCGGCAGTCTTCTTTGCATATTTACTCCCTTGTATTTTGCTGTATATGATACTGGTGACCAGCCTGAAAAAAGCATATGTAAGGCATTATGGAGAACTTTTATAAGAAAATAGAGGATAATAAAAAGATCTTGAGTGTTTCTCAAGGTCTTTTTGCATATAAGGCATGTGGATAAGTGGCTGTATGTTCCTTTTTAGTAAAAATAACAGGTTGAAAGCATAAATGTTTATCCAGCCAGCTGCCAATAATCCCGACCATTTTTCCAATGGTAAGTGCAGCTAAAACAGTTCCGATTCCGAGACCGTCCAAATGTCCGAGAAAAAGTTTTGTCATACATGCGGTGGCTACCAGACAGAGTACATCGAAGGAAATTTTAATCCTTGGATAATGAATTCCGGAAATCTGTGATACTTCTCTAGGGAAAAGATCGGTAGGAACAATCGGCAGACCGCACCGGTTGGAAAGCGCAATTCCCACACTGAGTAACAGATAGCTGATTATAAAATAAAGAATGCGGCAAAACATGGTTTGTGGAAGGATATGAATCCAAAGTTCATGGACATCCACCAATTGTCCGAATAAAAATCCGACTACAAAACTAAAAAGGTATTGTGGGACAAAGCGTTTTTGCAAAAACATCAGAATTAAGACGAGAAGTCCTTGAAAGAGGTATGTCCATGTCCCAAGTGACAAGTGGGGAAGCACCTCCGAAAAAGCGAATGGTACGCTGGAAATCGCGGAAATTCCGGCACCGGAATACAGCATGAGTACTACTGCGAAGCTGTTGATGATAATGTTAATTGCAAGAGCTAACTCACCGGAAAGTATGGGGCGCTCTTCTTTTGTGATTGGTCTTTTCATTTGACCTTCCTCCTTATGATACAACATTTGTCTCTTGTTTTTGACGTGAATAAAATCATTTCAAATTTCTTCTAGTGTATAAAATTATTTGTGATTAATCAAATGAATAATTTTAATCAAACTATAGACTGTGTCTATTATGCGGTGATATACTGACGGTAAGAAAGGAGGCGGTATCATTGAATCTGTCTTATATACGTTATTTCGTCACGCTGGCACATGTTCGACATTACACGAAAGCAGCAGAACAGTTATGCATTACACAGCCGAGTCTGAGCCATGCGGTGACACAGCTGGAAAAGGAATTGGGAATTCCGCTGTTTGAAAAAAATGGGAGAAATACGACATTGACACAATTTGGAGAAGAGTTTCTTGTCTGTGCAGAGCACACGTTATCTACTTTAGATGCAGGAGTTGCCTCGATTCATCGGAGTGCAAAGGGAGAAGGTGTCATTCGCCTCGGTATGCTTCGCACGTTAGGGATTGAGTATATACCGAAGCTGGCTGCGCAATTTTTGAGGGAAAATAAAGAGCGAGATATACAATTTACCTTTCATACGGGGGCAACGCAGACACTCTTAGATGGTTTAGAGAGAAGAAAATTTGATTTGGTATTTTGTTCGCAGCCATCTGAAAAGACAAATTTAAGTGCGACCCCGGTGCAAAAGCAGAATCTGGTATTGATAACTCCCAAGAACCATCCGCTGGCAGGTCAGGATACAATTGATCTGAAGGAGACGGTCTCGTATCCACAGATTTATTTTGAGAAAAGTGCAGGTATTCGCAGCGTGATCGATCAGATGTTTTTGAATATTGGAGAGACACCGAATATTGCCTATGAGACCGAAGAAGATCAAGTGATTGCAGGTCTGGTTGCACAGGGATTTGGGATTGCGATTGTTCCGTACATGGATCTGCTGTTAAAGCTGGATGTAAAAATTCTTCCGATTGTCTCACCAAACTGTGAACAGGTGCTGTTTATGGTCCATGACGAACGTGTATTTATGCCGCCGGCAGTGCAGAACTTTCGTCGGTTTGTATTGGAGAGAAACAATATTTTTGAAAAAAACTGAAAGAATTTCGAAAAAAAATCAACGCCGAAAAATTTTTGATATGATAAAATAAAAAAAATAAGGTTCCGGGAGGAAAGGCATATGAAAAAGAGATATATTGCAGGTATGATGGCTGGTGTGGCAGTAATAGCGATTTTTACAATATGTTTTACACAAGGGAAAAAAGAGAACATAAAAAATGAGAAAGAATTGATTACAATTGGATTTTCACAGGTTGGAGCGGAGTCAGACTGGAGAACTGCAAATTCCATTTCGATAAAGGAAACATTTACGCCGGAACGGGGATATGATTTGCTATTTGAGGATGCCAGACAGGATCAGTCAAATCAGATTATGGCGATTCGAAGTTTTATTCAGCAGGATGTAGACTATATTATTTTTTCACCAGTGGTGGAGGACGGATGGGATACAGTCTTAGAAGAAGCGAAACGAGCAAGAATTCCAGTTATTGTAATAGACCGTATGGTGAATGTAAAAGATGACAGTCTGTATACAGCATGGGTTGGATCAGATTTCTATATGCAAGGAGAAAAGGCATGTGCGGCATTGAAAGCTTACGTGGATGCACAGAAGATGGAGAAAGTCAATATTGTACATATTCAGGGGACACTTGGAGCGACAGCTCAGATTGCAAGAACGCAGGCACTGACAGAAGCGGCAAGTCGATACGGATGGAACATAGTTGCACAGGAGAGTGGAGATTATACAGAAGCTGGAGCCTATGAGATAATGAACCGCGTTTTGAATGAATATGATGATATTGATTTTGTGTACTGCGAAAATGACAATGAGACATTCGGGGCGCTGGAGGCGATTAAAAAGAAATATTCAAATGGCGGCGGAATTAAGTTGATTTCTTTTGATGCGACAGAAAAAGGGCTTCGATATACAATGAATGGAAATATCATGATCAATATGGAATGTAATCCGATGCAGGGACCAGAGGCGGAGAAAATTATTAAGCAATTACAAGACGGAAAAACACCCCAGAAACAAGCATTTGTACCAGAGCAGATTTTTGTGGATGGAAACGTTATTACCGACGTGTGTGTAGATGGGAAAACATATGATGTTCAGCCAGTGACAGAGGAACTGATTGAAATGAGAGATTATTAGAAGACAAGGGGGAGTATTCGCATGATAAGGAAAATAAAGGTATTTCTTGTAGAAGATGAGGTGATTATTCGCAGCGGAGTCAAAAAAAGTATCAACTGGGAACAGGAAGGATATGAATTTGTGGGTGAGGCCAGTGACGGTGAACTGGCATATCCTATGATCTTAAAGGAAAAACCAGATATTTTGATTACGGATATTCGTATGCCTTTTATGGATGGTTTAGAGTTGAGCCGGCTGGTGAAAAAGGAACTTCCGGATATTAAAATCTTGATTTTAAGTGGATATGATGAATTCGAGTATGCAAAAAAAGCAATTAAGATTGGTGTGACAGAGTATTTGCTAAAACCAATTTCGGCAGCCAAGCTTACGGAGGTGCTGAATGCAGTGGCAGAGACAATCCGACAAGAAAATGAAGAAAAAAATCTTTTGGAGACATATTTTGCGGAGATGCGGGAAAATACAGAACGGGATAAGATGAGGCTGTTTGAGAAACTGCTGATGGGAGACTTATCTATGGGAGAGATTTTGGAAGCAGGAGAACGGTTTGGTATGAATTTGGGAGCCTCCTGCTACAAAATTGTGCTTTTTAAAATTCTTGCTAATTTAGAAAACCACGTGTATGCAGAGCAGATGGTAGATGCCTGCAGTGCAGTAGAACAAGCAGCGTCAATGATGGAGGGGGTATATGTATTTCAGAGAGGTGTAGAAGGCTGGGCGTTTCTTTTGACTGCACAGGATGAAAAAAGTATGGAAGAAAGTGCAAAAATATTATATCAGAATCTGAAACAGGCAATGAAGAATTATACGCAATTGGAGTATTTTGGTGGAATCGGCAGCACAGTCCCGAGAATACGGAGCTTGAAACAGTCCTTTCGAGAAGCAGACAGGGCATTTGCGGCAAGATTTGTAGAAGAGGCAAATCAGATTATTTCTCAAAAAGAGTTTGAGAACAGTCAGATGGAAGAAGGATTGAAAATGCAAGGTGTAGTACAAATTGGAAAATCCAGAGAGATGTTGCAAAAATTTCTGAGCAATGGAACGCGCGAGGAAGTGAAAGCCTTTTGTGATGCTTATATATCAAGGATAGAGGAGGAAAATATCCGATCGACGATGGTACGGCAGTATGTTGTGATAGATGTCTGTATAGTCATCTTGTCGTTTTGCGAAAGAATATCTTCTGCAAATAGACTGCAGGAGGAGGCAGAAGAGCTGCAAAAGATGATGCAGAAAATACATTCTTTGTCAGAGATTAAAAAATATGTTGTACGCTTATTGAATGAAGCGATAGAATTGCGTGATGCGGAGAGTGGAAGAAGATATTCGGATCTCATTGCGGCGGCGAAAAAGGAGATAGAGAATCAGTATATGACGGAAGAAATTTCGCTTAATACAGTAGCGATCAGTGTAGGAATGAGTCCAAGCTATTTTAGTTCTATTTTTAGCAAAGAGGCAGGAAAAACGTTTGTGGAGTATTTGACGGAAGTACGGATTGAAAAAGCAAAAGAATTTTTGATGTGCTCCTCTATGAAAATGTCTGAGATTGGATACGAGGTAGGATATAAAGATCCACATTATTTTAGTTATATATTTAAAAAAGTGCAGGGATGCTCACCCAAAGAGTACCGAGCGAGAGGAAAGGAATAAAAGATGAAAGACAAGAAAAAGGTCTCTTTGAATACGAGCTTGATCACAATTGCAGTTACGGCATTTGTGCCAATGCTGCTTGTTCTTTTTTATGCATTGTATACGCTCTCTGGCGCTACAACAGCGTATTCAAAAATTACGTACAGTGTGACATATGCGAATGAGGCGCTGGAATTCAAGGAGCGAATGGATTACAGTATGTATCTTGCAGTTGTGAGGAAGATGGCATTTGAAGAACTGGGGGACGGAGAAATGACGGTCAATGGGATCGTCACAGTGAATCCATATGAATATATTGAAGAGATGGAAAAGCGGTGTTTGATGTTATCGGACTTAGCTACAGTAGACATTAATCGGAACCAGATTACAAGAATCCATAACACATTAGAATCTTTAAAACAGAATATTTCAACACTTCAAGAAAGAATACAAAGCTCTGTAGATTATGAGGAAAACATGGTATATCTGGATGAAAATATTTACATGCTGACAAGTGTTATTCAGGAAGGGATTCAGGAGTACATCCATGTAGAGACAACAAATTTGCAGGAAGTCCGTATTGAGCAGGAGCGTCACAACCAAAAAGTGTACTGGCTTTGCCTCGTAATTGTGATGTCTGTCATTATTGCGGTACTTTTTCTTACTGGAAAAGCACTTCGAAACGTTATGGTTCCGGTTAAAAAATTGTATGAACGGACACAGAAAGTTGCGGGCGGGGATTTTACAGTGCAGAGACAGGACAGCCGTATTAATGAGATTGCAGTGCTCATGGATAATTTTAATGATATGACAAAAGAAATCGGCAATCTTGTGGTAGATATTAAAGAAAAAGAAAAAAATTTACATTTGATGGAGACTAAGCTTTTACAGGAACAAATCAATCCGCATTTTCTTTACAATACGCTAGATACAATTGTGTGGCTTGCAGAAGACAACCGAAATGAAGAAGCTGTAGCCATGGTAACTTCACTTTCAGATTTTTTCCGTACAACACTTTGTCAGGGACGGGATTATATTACTGTCAGAGAGGAAGAGGCACATATTATAAGTTATCTTAAGATTCAGCAATTTCGATATCAGGACATTATGGATTATGAGATTCAGATAGAAGAGGAAATGAAGAAATTTGTGATTCCAAAGTTATTGCTTCAGCCACTTGTAGAAAATGCGCTTTATCATGGTGTGAAGAAAAAACGAGGGAAAAGTCTGATTCGGGTAAAAGGTTTTCAAAAAGATGAAAAGCTTATTTTTCAAGTTATTGACAACGGAAAAGGGATGTCTGCTGAAGAGCTGAACACACTTCGGGAAAATGTTCAGAAAGGACCGGATGAAAGAAAAAATAAAGGTTTTGGTCTGGCAAATGTAAATCAAAGAATTCGACATTATTATGGGGAAACATATAGTTTATACATAGAAAGTACAGAAAATGAGGGGACGGAGGCAACAATTATTATAGCAGCAAAAAATATTGAACATTTACCTTAAAAAAATTAACATTTTGAAAAAAATTAAAAATAATTGAACTTTTTACGGAAGATTGTTGGTTTTAAAATAAAAGGACTTCCAGTATATTAAATGTAACAACCGGAACAGAAAAAAGAGAGACCGGAATACATAGTACAGGGAGGAATTATCATGAAGAAAAAAATTGTAAGTGTTTTATTATGCGCGGCTATGACAGCATCAATGCTCATTGGTTGTGGAAACAAGGACAAAACAACAGGAGAAGATTCAAATGGAGGTGGCTCTGACTTAATTAAAGTTGGAATTATCAACAATGATCCAAATGAATCGGGATATCGTACCGCAAACGACAAAGATTTGAAAGCGAAATTCACAGAAGAGAACGGATATGATGCACAGTTTGCATATAGCTTAAAAAATGATGAACAGATTACAGCAGCGAAAAAATTTGTGCAGGATGGAGTTGATTATTTGCTGATTTCAGCAGCAGATACAGCAGGATGGGATTCCGTATTAAAAGATGCACAGGCAGAAGGAATTCAAGTGATTTTGTTTGACCGTACAATTGATGCAGACGAAAGTCTTTATGCAGCATCCATCGTTTCCGATATGGATAAAGAAGGTGAGACAGCAGTAAATTGGTTAAAAGATCAAGCACTTTCGGAATACAATATCATTCATATTCAAGGTGTCATGGGATCGGCAGCACAACAAGGACGTACAGGAGCTCTTGACGAAGCAGTGAAATCAGAAGGCTGGAAACTTGTTACACAACAGACAGCAGAGTGGAATGCAGAGAAGGCACAGCAGATCGTTCAGTCAGTAATAGATTCAGGTGAAAAATTTAATGTAATCTATGCAGAAAATGATGATATGGCAAAAGGTGCAGTGGCAGCTCTTGACAAAGCAAATATTTCCCATGGTGTAGGAAAAGATGTGGTTGTTATGGGATTCGACTGTAATAAATGGGCATTAGAAGAACTACTTGCACAGAATTGGAATTATGATGGACAGTGTAATCCATTCCAAGCTTCTTATATAGATAAAGTTATTCAAAAATTGGAAGCAGGAGAAGAAATTGAAGAAAAGACAATCATCATGGATGAAAAAGGATTTGATGCAACAACGATTACTCAGGATGATGTAGATCAATATGGCATCTAATTAAAACTCAGATTTCGAAACGAATAATGTTTGAAAAAAGGAGCGTGGCGCAGTGATAGTACGCATGCACCACGCTCCTTTTGCGAAAAAATTAAGGGGGAAAAGAACAGTGAAAGAAAACACAGTATTAGAAATGAGAAATATTCACAAAAGCTTTCCCGGAGTACGTGCTTTAAAGGGAGTGGATTTTACACTATGTGAAGGTGAAATTCATGCATTAATGGGTGAAAATGGTGCTGGAAAATCAACTTTGATCAAGGTTCTTACTGGTGTTTATGGAAAAGATGAAGGCCAGGTTTATATCAAGGGGCAGGCACAGGCAGTCAGCATTCGTTCGCCGCAGGATGCGCAAAAATTCGGGATCAGTACGGTATATCAGGAAATTACGCTCTGTCCGAATCTTTCTGTGGCAGAGAATATGTATATAGGAAGAACAAATAAAGTCTGCCAAAACTGGAAGAAAATGAACAAAGATGCGGATAAGATTTTACAGTCTCTTGGAATTCCGGCAAGAGCGAGTCAGCAACTATCCAGCTGCTCTATTGCAGTACAGCAGATGGTAGCTATTGCACGTGCAGTGGATATGGACTGTAAAGTTTTAATTTTAGATGAACCGACATCTTCTCTGGATGATCAGGAAGTAGAAAAATTATTCAAGCTAATGAAAGACCTCAAATCAAGAGGTGTTGGAATTATTTTTGTCACACATTTTTTGGATCAGGTATATGAGGTATGTGATAAGATTACGGTTCTTCGAGACGGGGCCCTTGTTGGAGAATACGAGATTAAAGATCTTCCGCGAGTCAAACTGGTATCGAAGATGCTTGGAAAAGAACTTGATGATGTTGCAGAAATTAAAGACGATAGCATTGTGTACAAAGCAAAGACAGATATTCCGGTATTTGAGGCAGAAGGACTTCAGAGCAATGCGGGAATCAAACCGTTTAACTTCTATATCAAAAAGGGAGAGGTAAATGGATTTACAGGATTGCTCGGTTCCGGACGAAGTGAATGTGTTCGAGCGATTTTCGGTGCAGATAAAGTGATTCGTGGAACAGTTAAGAAAAATGGAAAAGCTGTAAAGATTACAAAACCAATTGATGCTATGAGACAAGGAATTGCATATCTTCCGGAAGACCGTAAGAGAGATGGTATTATTGGAGATCTTTCGGTAAGAGACAATATTATTCTTGCACTTCAGGTTATGAAAGGGTTCTTTAGACCATTTTCTAAGGCAGAGGCAAATAAATTTGCAGAAGAATATATTAAATTGCTTTCTATTAAGACAGCGTCTGCAGATACGCCGATCAAATCATTGTCAGGTGGAAACCAGCAGAAAGTAATTCTTGCAAGATGGCTTTTGACGAAACCCGAATATTTGATTTTGGATGAGCCTACACGTGGTATTGATATTGGTACTAAAATTGATATTCAGAAACTGGTATTAAAACTTGCTTCTGAAGGTATGAGTGTTACATTTATTTCTTCAGAGACAGATGAGATGCTCCGCACATGTTCCAGATTGATTGTAATGCGCGACCGTAAAGTGGTAGGGGAACTTTCAGATAAGGAGCTTTCACAGAGCATGATCATGAATACAATTGCAGGAGGTGAAAAGTGATGAAGACAAAAACAGGAAATAGTTTAAAAGCTATGGATAGATTTAATGGACTGTTTCGAAAGCAGATTTTTATACCGATTGCCGCCCTTGTAATTTTGGCATTGTTTAATCTGATTGTAGATCCATCTTTCTTTAAAATAACATTGGGACATAATGCAGCGGGAGATCCGGTTTTGTCTGGATATCTTATAACAATATTGGATTACGGATCAGAACTTGCAATTCTTGCAATTGGTATGACGCTTGTCACGGCGGCTTCCGGAGGACAGGATATCAGTGTTGGTGCGGCGATTGCAATATCAGGAAGTGTTGTACTTCGAGTCCTTTGTGGAACAAACTCAAGACCTGACGAACTTCAGGCACCGATTATTGTAGCATTTTTAATCAGTTGTCTTGTAGCAATGCTATTTGGGGCGTTTAATGGTGTGCTGGTTGCTCATTTTAAGATACAACCAATGGTTGCGACATTGATCCTATATACGGCAGGGCGCTCTATCGCAGCTTGGATTAACAACAATGAACTTCCAATCGTAAGTGATAAGACATTTAGTTACATAGGTGGATTTATACCTGGTATTCCAATTCCAACACCGTTTTTCATTGCAGTGTTGTGTATGATTATCATTGCCCTGGCAATGAAATTTACAAATTTGAAGTTATATACACAGGCAGTTGGTATCAACGAATTTTCATCTAGATTGAATGGTTTGAATCCGACATTTATCAAGTTTTTATCATTTGTAATCTTAGGCGTATGTGTGGCGGTGACAGGGCTGATTAAAGTAAGCCGTTTATCTTCTATCAACTATTCTGTTATTGCCAAAGATATTGAGATGGATGCAATTTTAGCAGTTGCCCTTGGCGGAAATGCTTTGAATGGTGGAAAGTTTAACATGGCAGCATCTATTCTTGGCGCATATGTAATTCAGTTCCTTACAACAACATTGTATAAATTCAATGTGCAGGCAGATGCTCTCCCGGCATATAAAGCAGTTGTTGTTATCGTACTTGTTGTGTGCAGTGCACCGACAGTAAGAGAGTGGTTCAAAGTACTTGGAAAAAAAATAAAAACAAAACCAGAAGTAAAGGAGGTCGGTTAATATGGCAGCAGTTAAGAGCAAACCTATGGCAGCAAAACCAGCAGGTAAATGGAAATTAGGAAATATGACCGACACAAACATGCTGCTTTCAATTACGGTTGTTGTATTTTTCCTGATGTATATCGGAGCAATTCTTTTTCAGGGAGGCGGCTTTTTAAAACCACAGACTTTTTTTAATATTTTAAATGCAAATGCAGCTTTGTTGATTCTTTCAGTAGGTATGAGTATTGTTATGATTACCGGGGGAATTGATATCTCTGTGGGTGGTGTGACAGCGCTTGTAAGTATGAGCTGTGCGGTTTACCTGGATTACCATGATGGAAATGTCATTGGAGCGATGGCGATTGCAATTGCGATTGGTCTTGCATTCGGAATTGTACAGGGAATTCTTGTTGCGTATCTTGATATCCAGCCATTTATTGTTACATTGGCAGGAATGTTTTTCGCAAGAGGTATGACAACAATCATCAATAACGATCCATTCAATGTGCAGAATGAATCATTTGTAGCATTGAAAAATACACGTATTATTGTACCGGGCTTTGGATCTGTGAATCGTTTGGGTAAATACGTAGATGCCTATGTGGAGATTGGTGTAATCGTTGCAATTCTTGTTGTAGTCGTAATGTTCTGTGTTTTAAGATGGACAAAACTTGGCCGTTCATTTTATGCAGTCGGTGGAAATAAACAAAGTGCGTTGATGCTTGGAATTAATGTAAAGAGAACAAAATTCCTTTCACATCTGCTTTGCAGTGTACTCGCAGGAATCGGTGGCTTCGTATACTTTTTGTATGTTGGTTCAGGCTCACCGTCCCATGCAACTGGTATGGAGATGAATGCAATTGCATCATCCATCATTGGTGGAACGATGCTGACAGGTGGTGTAGGAAATATTATAGGTACATTCTTTGGTGTGATTTCACTTAGCACGATTCAAAATATTGTATCGTCAGCTGGTCTCGATGAGGCATGGTGGACAGGAATTACCGTTGCAGCAATGCTTTGTCTGTTCCTTGTGATCCAGAGTATTGTAATGGCACGTAAGAAAAAATAAATAGTATACTCCGAGGGTTTCCGCCAGGGGAGCCCTTGTTGTACATAGTCAGATTAAAAAATTGCGAAATATTAGGAGGGAAACATAATGCTAAAAACGAAGAAATATCAATTTTGGTTTTGCACAGGGTCACAGGATCTGTATGGAGAGGAATGTCTGGAACATGTAGCAGAGCATTCACGCATTATCGTAGATAATTTAAATCAATCGGGCAATCTTCCATATGAGGTAGTGTGGAAACCGACATTAATCACAAATGAATTGATTCGGAAGACATTTAATGATGCAAATATGGATGAAAACTGTGCAGGGGTCATTACATGGATGCACACATTTTCACCTGCAAAATCATGGATTTTAGGACTACAGGAATATAGAAAACCATTGCTTCATCTGCATACACAGTTTAATCAGGAGATTCCGTATGATAGCATTGACATGGATTTCATGAATGAAAATCAATCGGCGCATGGAGACAGAGAGTATGGACATATCTTCAGTCGCCTTGGAATGGAACGAAAAGTCGTAATGGGATATTGGGCAGATGAAAATGTGCAAAAGAGAATTGGTTCATGGATGAGAACAGCAGTAGGTGTCATTGAAAGTAGTCATATCCGTGTGATGCGTATTGCAGACAATATGAGAAATGTTGCAGTAACAGAAGGAGATAAGGTTGAAGCACAGATAAAATTTGGCTGGGAAATAGATGCTTATCCAGTAAACGAGATCACAGAGATGGTCGACAGTGTTTCAAAAGGAGATATTGATGCACTTGTAGAAGAATATTATGACAAATACGAGATTCTTTTAGAGGGGCGCAGCGAGAAAGAATTCCGTAATCATGTGGCAGTACAGGCAGGAATGGAGATTGGGTTTGAACGTTTTCTGGAAGAAAAGAATTACCATGCTATTGTGACTCATTTCGGGGATTTGGGTGGATTAAAACAACTTCCGGGACTTGCAATTCAGCGCTTGATGGAAAAAGGCTACGGCTTTGGCGCAGAAGGGGATTGGAAGACAGCGGCAATGGTGCGTGTTATGAAGATTATGACAGAAGGAATGAAAGAAACAAAAGGAACTTCTTTTATGGAAGATTATACTTACAATTTAGTACCTGGAAAAGAAGGAATTTTACAGTCACATATGCTTGAAGTTTGTCCAACAATTGCAGATGGAAAGATTTGTATAAAAGAGCAGCCTCTTTCTATGGGAGACAGAGAAGACCCTGCAAGACTTGTGTTTACCGCAAAGACAGGTCCGGCAATTGCAACATCATTGATTGATCTTGGTGACCGTTTCCGTTTGATTATCAATGATGTGGACTGTAAAAAAGTAGAAAAGCCAATGCCGAAACTTCCGGTCGCAACTGCATTTTGGACACCGCGTCCAAATCTGCAGACAGGAACAGAGGCATGGATTTTGGCTGGAGGTGCACATCATACTGCATTTTCTTATGATTTGACAGCGGAACAGATGGGAGATTGGGCAGCAGCAATGGGAATTGAGGCAGTCTATATTGATCAGGATACAAGGATTCGCCAGTTTAAAAATGAACTGTTATGGAATAGTGCTGTGTATCGGAAATGATATTTGTTTGGAGGAAAAATAGATGGGCAATGTAAAAGAGACAATTGAAAGTGGAAAGGCAGTGCTTGGAATAGAATTTGGTTCGACGAGAATTAAAGCAGTTTTGATTGATGAGGAACATGTGCCAATCGCATCTGGGGATTACGCGTGGGAGAATCGTTTAGATAATGGAATTTGGACTTATACTTTGGAGGATATCTGGACGGGGCTTCGTGAAAGTTATGCAAAAATGGCAGCGGATGTCAAGGAAAAATACAATGTAACGATTAAACAGCTTGGGGCGATCGGTTTTAGTGCAATGATGCACGGTTATATGGCATTTGATCAGGAAGGAAATCTGCTTGTGCCGTTTAGAACATGGAGAAATGGAATCACAGAGCAGGCGGCAGAAGCGTTGACAGAATTATTCCAATATAATATTCCGCAAAGATGGAGCATTGCACACTTGTATCAGGCAATTTTAAATAAAGAAGAACATGTGAAAAAAGTGGCATTTTTTACAACACTTTCAGGATATATTCACTGGAAATTAACCGGGCAGAAAGTACTTGGCGTAGGAGATGCATCAGGAATGTTTCCAATTGATCCAAATACGAAAAATTATGATGAGGGAATGATTCAGAAGTTTGATACACTTGTGGAAGGAGAAGGATTTTCCTGGAAAATAGAAGAGATTTTACCAAAAGTGTTACAGGCTGGAGAACGAGCTGGGATGTTGACACAGGAAGGTGCGAGGCTTCTGGATATAAGTGGAAATTTGGAATCAGGTATTTTGCTTTGTCCACCAGAAGGTGATGCCGGAACCGGAATGGTAGCGACAAACAGTGTGCGGAAAAGAACAGGAAATGTATCTGCGGGAACATCTGTTTTTGGAATGGTTGTATTAGAAAAAGAGCTGGAAAGGGTATATCCGGAGATCGATCTTGTGACAACACCGGATGGCAGTCTTGTCGGAATGGTTCATGCAAATAACTGTACATCAGACTTGAATGCATGGGTGGGACTCTTTCGAGAATTTGGAGAAAGTTTTGGCATAAAAGTAGATATGGACAGTCTGTTTGGGACATTGTATCGGAAAGCCTTGGAAGGAGATGACGATTGTGGCGGTCTGCTCTCCTACGGATATCTTTCAGGAGAAAATATCACTGGAGTGGCAGAGGGAAGACCGTTATTTGTGCGTTTGCCAAAGAGTAATTTTAATTTGTCAAACTTTATGAGAGTACATTTATTTACATCACTTAGTGCATTAAAAATTGGTATGGATATTATGATGAAAGAGGAACATGTTGAAATAGATACAATTTTAGGACATGGAGGACTTTTTAAGACCAAAGGAGTAGGACAGAAAATTCTTGCGGCGGCTATCAATGCTCCAGTATCAGTCATGGAGACTGCGGGAGAAGGAGGTCCATGGGGAATGGCATTGCTTGCTGCTTATATGATTCAGAAGGAAGAACAAGAAAGTCTTGGGGATTATCTTAGCAAAAAGGTATTTTCAGGAAATGCAGGAGTCAGCATGGAACCGGACGCAAAAGATGTGGAAGGATTTGAGCGCTTCATTGAAAGATATAAAAATGGAATTGCTATTGAGCAGTCTGCATTAAAAAATTTAGTATGAGGAGGAAGGCATGATGTTAGAACAATTGAAAAAAGAAGTATATGAGGCAAATATGCTGCTTCCGAAATACGGATTAGTAACATTTACCTGGGGCAATGTCAGTGGAATTGATAGAGAAAAAGGGTTGTTTGTCATTAAACCGAGTGGAGTAGAGTATGATTTGCTGACACCGGAAGATATGGTGGTCGTTGATTTAGATGGAAATAGAGTAGAAGGAAGATACAACCCTTCTTCGGACACGGCAACACATGTTGTACTGTATAATCGATTTCCTGATATTGGCGGGATTGTTCATACACATTCTTCATGGGCAACGAGCTGGGCACAGGCAGGGCGCGGTATTCCATGTTACGGAACAACTCACGCTGATTATCTATATGGTGAAGTTCCGTGTGTGAGAAATTTGACAGAAGAAGAGATTGCAGAGGCTTATGAGAAAAATACAGGAGTTTTAATCGCAGATGAGTTTGAGCGAATGAAGATTGATTATGTGGCGACCCCAGCGGTACTTTGCAAGAATCATGGACCATTTACTTGGGGGAAAAGTGCAAACGAAGCTGTCCACAATGCAGTGGTGCTGGAAGAGGTAGCAAAAATGGCGGCTAGGTGTGAGATGTTGAATTTACAAAACACGCCGGCTCCGCAAGAACTTCAGGATAAACATTACTATAGAAAACATGGGGCAAATGCTTATTATGGTCAATCTGAAAAATAAATATATTTTATAGTGAGGAAGAAAAAAGTGTAATTGTTGAAAATAAGAATGAGTAGGAGGTAAAAATAAGTGAAAGCAGATGGAAAATTGAAAAAGATTGCAAAAAAAATGGTTGCACTCGGTACAGCATTTGCGATGACACTAACACTTATGCCTGCATCTTTGGCAGCCGGGAAAAAAGAGGGGAAAGAGGAGCAAAAAGGGAAATTAGTTTTACATTATGATTTTGAGTCGTTGAAAACAGGAACAATTGTAAACGATGTCAGTGGAAATGGATATGCTGGTGTGGTAAGACCAGAGGGTGCTGGTGTGGAGACAAAAGAGGTAAAGATTTTGGGGCAGGATTATACAGCATTTGTAATGAATGGTGGACAGCCGGACGAAAAACATCCATATGTGGAAATGTCACAGGGAATTATGAACGGATTACAAGATACTACAATTAGTTGCTGGGTATATTTTAACGATGAATCTGTCGGCTATCAGCGGATTTGGGACATTGGTAGCGACACTACATCATATATGTATTTGATTGCAAATGGATTCAATGAAGGGCATACAGGATATACCTCTGCCTTGACCAACAAAGGTTGGGGAGAAGAAAAAGGCCCGGAAAAGAAAGAGGCCTTAAAAACAGGAAAATGGATTTTGACAACAATGACATTTGATAGCTCTGAAAAAGAGATGGCACTTTATGAAGATGGAAAATTAATCGGGAAAGAAAAAACCGATGCAGATCTTTCAACACTACAGGACAGCAAAAATAATTGGATTGGATATGGACAGTTTAAAAATGATATTTTTAACGGAATGGTAGCAGATTTTAAAATTTATGACTATGCGATGACAGAGGAAGAGGTAGAACAGACATATAATATTTCAGACGAGGAACGTGTGGCAATAGACAAAGAGGCACTTTCTCTTGGTGATACGAGTGCAGTGACAAGTGATATGGATCTTCCTACGAGTGGGGAAGCAGGTTCTAAAATCATATGGGAAAGTAGCAATACATTGGTAATTAAACCAGATGGCACCGTGATAAGACCTGAGGCTGGAATGGGAGATGCAAAGGTTACATTAACGGCAACGATTTCTTTTGGAACAATATCAGATACAAAGACATTTGAAGTTACAGTGAAGGAGAAACTGACGGATAGAGAGATTGTTGAGTTGGACAAAGAGGCATTGGATTTAGGAAATTTAGAGGCGGTATCTGTGGATTTGTCTCTTCCTGAAAAAGGATTGTATGGTTCAACTATTACGTGGACTTCTTCTGCAAATGATATCATTGCAAACAATGGAACTGTAAATCGACCAATTGGAACTGAACAGAAAGTGACGTTAACGGCAACAATAACATCAGGAAGTGAGAAGGCAATAAAAGAGTTTCAGGTAACAGTTGTCCCTGTTTATGAAAAAAATGATATTGTTATGGTAGAGCAAGTTGCAGTAGAAACTTCAGTAGGAATACTGCCAACGCTTCCTAGCACAGTGAAAGTGGTATATGAAGATGATACAAGAGGGGAAGAAAAAGTAATATGGCCTGTGGATTTAAAGGTAGAAGACTTTAGTGAAGAAGGAGAAGTTGCGGTAAATGGCACAATTGTGGATACAGATAAAACAGTAGTTGCGAAAGTAACTGTGGTAAAAGAAGTGAAAAAAGCACCACAAAAATCAGCGGTTACATTTGACTTGAGTGATGTCTCGCTTGATGGAGATGATACAATTTATGCACAGAATAAAGAACGGGCAATGGAATATTTAAAAATTATGAATGCGGACAGAATGCTTTATAATTTTAGAAAAACTTTTGGACAAGATACAAAAGGAGTGGAAGCCCTTACTGGATGGGATGAACCAGCAGGACTTTTGAGAGGACATTCAACAGGACATTTCTTGTCTGGGCTGGCACAGGCTTATGCGTCATCGGGAGACAAAGAGTATAAAGAAAAATTAGATTATATGATTCATGAATTGCGCAAACTGCAACAACTTTCGAAAGGAAAACCGCAAGATTTCAAGACCGCATGTATACCTTCAGATGCAGCACAGAGCAAATGGAGTAAAGATCCATCTGTATGGGGAGAAGGATTTATTAGTGCATACTCGCCTGATCAATTTGCACTTTTAGAGCAGTACACGCCATATGCGACAATATGGGCTCCATATTATACACTTCACAAATTGTTGGCAGGTTTTATTGATTGTTATAATTATGCAGGAAATGAAGAAGCGTTAGATATAGCAGAGGATCTCGGTACATGGGTATATGAAAGACTTAGCAACTGTACAACATCAGATCAGAGAACAAAAATGTGGGCGATGTATATTGCAGGAGAATATGGAGGAATGAATGAATCACTTGCACGCCTATATGAAATTACTGGAGAGCAAAAATACATAGAAGCAGCAAAAATGTTTGATAATACAGAATTTTTTGATGGTCTTGCAAGTAATATAGATACAATTCAGGGACGGCATGCAAATCAGCATATTCCACAGATTGTAGGTGCAATGCATGAATACGCTGCAACAGGTGATGATAAATATTATTATATTGCAAAAAATTTTTGGGATATTGTTACGACAAGATATGCATATTCTATTGGCGGTGTAGGAACGGGAGAACGCTTTAAAGAACCATATAGTCAAGGAAATAATATTCTAGGGAATTCAGGGCGAGGAGAGAACTGTGAAACTTGCTGTGCATATAATCTGTTAAAATTAACAATGGAATTATACAATTATAATCCAGACGATGCTTCTTATATGGATTATTATGAAAGAACATTGATCAATCAGATTGTTGCATCTCAGAGTCATGACACAACAGAAGATATGCATAATGGCGTTACTTATATGCTGCCAATTGATCCAGGTCAGAAAAAAGATTTTGATTCCGATTATGGTGGATTTACATGTTGTAATGGAACCGGTATGGAAAACCATGTAAAATATCAAGCGGCAACATATGCAGGATCAGGAAACAATTTATACGTAAATCTTTATATGCCAACGACACTGAACTGGGAAGAAAAAGGAATTGAGATTAAACAAGAAACAACATTCCCATCAGAACAGTCTAGGATTACGGTAAATGGGTCTGGAAACTTCATAATGAAATTGCGAGTTCCTTATTGGGCTACAAAGGGATTTACAGTGAAGGTAAATGGAGAGACAGTTATAGAAGATCCCCCAATAAGTACATATGCCGAGATCAACAGAACATGGACAGATGGAGATGTAGTTACTATAGAGATGCCATACACCCTTCATTTAGATAAGACACCAGATAAAGTAGATGGTGATACCGTTGCATCACTTATGTATGGACCGATTGTTATGGTAGCAAAAGATACGGAATCTTCTTATCAGGAAATGAATTGGAAAAAATTAGTGTTGAGTGATAATTTAGAAGAAACAGTTGATATAGTGACGAAAGCGGATGGAGAAACAGTTCCGCATTTAAAAACAAATGGAATTGATTTTTATCCAATGTATGATGCATATAATTATCGCTACCATGCTTATGTAAAAGTGGAGCAGACGGCATCAATTGTAAATAAAGAGGAGCTACAGAAATTGGTTAATAAGATAGAAAAAGAGAATCTAGTTGCAGAAGATTATGAAACGAAAAGCTTTATGGCATTATCTGAGGCATTAGAAAATGCGAAGAGAGTGTTAAAAGATGAAAAAGCGACTCAGACTGAAATTTATAATGCGTACCATGTTCTAAAAAATGCATATGAAGCTTTGGAAAAGAAGATACAAGAACCGGATAATCCAAACGGCCAAAATCAATCAGGAGATTCTTCTGGAACGATGCAGAAACCTTCAAAAAGTAATAAACCAGTAAAGACATCAGATACTGCTAATATTGCAATTTGGTTGCTATGTGCGACAGCAGCAATAATTGTAATTCTAAAAAAAACAAATTACTATCATAAAAAATCAAACTTTTTTAGATAAAATGCAAAAAAATCAAACAAAAGTATAAGAAATTATATTTTAACTATTAAAAAAGAACGTTATAGTATCTGATAGGATACTATAACGTTTTTTTAAAGGAGGTTTTTAAATGAGGAGGCATAAGAGGTTTATGGCAATTCTATTGTGTGCGGCAATGACGTTTTCAGTTCTTCCTTCAGCGGCTGCAAAAGCAGAAGACGAAGAGAAAGTTCTGGAAGTTGTGGCAGAGTATGATATGAGCCATGAAGATGGGAGATTGAGGGATATTTCAGGAAATGAAAATGATGCAGAATTAGTAGGATTTGAAGACTCTGATTTTGTAGAGGAAGATGGGGACACAGTTTTGTGCTTTTCAGGAAATAAAGAAAAGTATGTGAAACTACCGGCTGAACTGGTTGAAGGGGAAAACTTTACAATCGAGGCACAATTTCAGACTGAAATTACAAAGCAAAATTATAATCAATGGCTATTTTGTCTTGGCAGTAAAGTAGATACATGGCCAAACGTAAAAAATTATATTTTTTTCTGCCCGGTACAAGGTGGAAATAACAATGGAAAAGACAAAAATATGCGTGTGGGAATTAAAAATGCAACGAGTGAAATTCTTCTCGGACAGGATGCCCAAATTCAAGAAGGATATAATACGGTAAAGTATGTCTTTGAGGAAGGCAAAGTGACATTATCTGTAAATGAAGAAGAGGTTGAAAGTATAGAAACGGGGTACTCTATTCAGCAGATATTAAATGATGGAACAGATGGAAATGTTTCTGGATACATTGGTAAGTCCCTATATAGTCCCGATCCAGCATTTCGAGGAAAATTAAAGTCTTTTAAAATTTGTGCGGAAAAGAAAGACAATTCGGATGAAGGGAAAGTTGCAGAGGCAAAAGAACAATTACAACTTCCATATGAAAATGTATATGGAAACATTACGCTCCCGAAAAAAACAGAAAATGGTGCAGTGGTGACATGGGAAACGGATCATCCCGAAATTGTGGATATAGAGTCCCATAAGAATGAAGGATATGATGAGACACCGGCAGGGACAGTGACACGTCCTCAAAAAGACACTACTGTAACAATGACTGCAACATTAACATACGGAAATGCAAGTGATACAAAAGAATTCAAGTTCACAGTTAAAAAGGCAGCTAAGAAATTGAAAGAGGAAGACTATAAAGGCTACTTTTTCTCTTATTTTGCGGGAGAAGGGTATGCAGATGGTGAACAAATTTATTTTGCGGCAAGCAAAAATGGACTGAAATGGTATGACCTAAATGATAATGAACCAGTATTGACTTCTGATCAAGGGGAAAAAGGTGTACGAGATCCATTTATTCTTCGTTCTGCGGAAGGCGATAAATTCTATATGATTGCAACAGATTTAAAAATCAATGGTGGAAATGGCTGGGGAGCAGCACAGACATCAGGCAGTCAATCTTTAATGGTTTGGGAGTCAACGGATCTTGTTAACTGGTCTGATATGCGTATGGTGGAAGTGAGTGCCTCCATTAATGCAGGATGCACATGGGCTCCGGAAGCAACTTACGACCCGATCACAGGCGAATATATTGTATACTGGGCATCGAAAGTGAGTGAGGACAATTATGGGAAGCAGCGAGTGTATTATGCAAAAACCAGAGATTTTTATACATTCACAGAACCAAAAGTTTATATTGAAGACAAGACAGAGTCTTGTATTGATACAACAATCATTTACAACAAAGAGGAACAAATGTATTACCGGTATACAAAAAATGAAGGTAGTGCAACCAATTCAATTGGAGCAAAGACAAAAACAATATTTGCAGAAAAAAGTAAGACTCTTCTTGGCGAATGGACTCATATTCCTTCAGAATCCTTAAATAATAACCAGTGGGTGGAAGGACCAACTATATTTCAGTTTAATCAGCAGGATAGCTCCAATGAGAAATGGTGTCTATTAGTAGATGATTTTGGTGGACGCGGGTATTATCCACTTGTTACAGATGCACTTTCGACTGGAGAATTTTCTTCGCCGGAGATATACACCATGCCTTCGCGGGCGAGACATGGTACTCCGATACGTGTGACAGAAGAAGAATATAATGCCGTTATGCAAAAGTGGGGAAATGGGTCTGCGCAAGAGAATGATGAAGAAGAACAGAAAGCCCCAGTACTCTCGTATGACTTCGAAAATACAGAAGGCTCAGTTATTACAGATATAAGTGGAAATGGAAATAACGGTACAATGTATGGAGAGGCAAAGGTGCAAAAGGATGAGGAAAGAAATTCAAATGTACTATATTTAAATGGGACATCAGAAACATTTGCAGAATTGCCACAAGGATTTTTTGACGGAAGAAATACATTTTCCATTTCAATGGATATGAAAGCAGAAAAAGTAGACGGAAATTTCTTTGCATTTTCGATAGGACAGGACAGTAAGAAATATCTGTTTATGAAACCGACGCAAGATGCAATCAAATCAGTAATAACAACTGGATCATGGGGAAGCGAGAATGGTTTTACGGAAAAAACGGGAACAAGTGTAAAAGATACATGGCTTCATTTGACGCTGATTGTCGATGGAATCGATATGAAGTTATATTTGGATGATCAATTGATTGGGCATAATAAAAATGTAAAACGTGAAATAGTAGAGCTTGGAAAAGAACTCAAGTCATATCTTGGAAGGTCATTCTATAACGGAGACACCTATTTTAAAGGGGCATTTGATAATATAAAAGTGTATAATCGAGTGCTCAGTGATTCTGAACTTAAAGGAGAAGAGACAGATTCTGAGTATAATGCAGGTTATCTTTGGACATTTTTTGATTCATCAGACGGATATGAAAAGATTTTTCTTGGATATAGCAAGGATGGATTGACATGGGAAAAATTAAATAAAGATGAAGATGGAAATGCACAGCCGATTCTTGTCAATGATGCACAAGGCAGTGATCTTGGGGTGCGAGATCCTCACATTATTCGATCAAAAGAGGGAGATAAATATTGGATTTTAGGTACAGACCTCCATGCAGAAGGAGGAGGCTCAGGAGGAAGCGGATGGGATCAGATAAATGCAAGTCAAAATTTAGTGGTGTGGGAATCCGCAGATCTTGTGAATTGGAGTGAACCGCAGCTTGTTTATGCAGGATTTGATAATGCAGGATGTGTGTGGGCGCCAGAAGCAATCTATGACGAAGCAACAGATGACTATCTTGTGTACTGGTCTTCCAGAGATAAGTCAAAAAGTGGAACAGATCAAAATGCATTGAGGGTATATGTTTGCAGGACAAAGGATTTCCATACATTTTCTGAACCGAAGGTATGGCTGAGTGAAGATCAGGACACAGGAAATGAAGTCAATATTATTGACAGCACGATTGTAAAATCAGACGGTAAATTTTATCGTTTTTCTACCTCGGATTGGAATACGGTAATCGATGTCAGCGATTCATTATCCGAAGATGTATTCGATGTACGCCAAGGGGAAGAATCGAGCGAAAATGGGGACTGGAAACGTATCGTAAAAAGAAGCGAAAGCAGTCAGGCAGGATTTGACAGAAGAGAAGGGTTTACCGTATATCAACTTCCTGATGGGAGATGGTGTGCAATGGGAGACAATGGCGGCTATAAAGCATTTTTGACAGACGATTTGGCAAGTGGAAAATTTACAGTTGAAAACGCAAATTTTGTGGATGGAAGATTCAGACATGGTACGGTTATTCGGCTTTCAGAAGAAGAAGAGAAAAAAATTTTGTCAGCTTACGGGGAAGATCGAGAGGAAAAGCCGGATCCTGAACAAAAGGTTTTGGCAGAATTTAATTTTGACGAAGAAGGTTCAGGATTTGAAAGTAAATATGCAAGAGCAACAGGAGCGGCATATGAGCTTGCAGACAGCTATTCTGAAGAATCAGGGAAAGCATTATATTTGAATGGAAAAGAGGATAATTTCCTAACGGTAACAGATAAAGAGGGAAAAAGTCTGCTCACAGATGCGACAGAACTTACAGTTTCTTATGATGCAAAAACAGACAGAAGTGATACAAATTGGATTATGTATGCGGCGCCGAACAAAAATACACCACAATACCAATACGAAAAATATATTGGCATTATGGAAAAAAGTGGAACGACTACAGTTGAGCGATATAAAAACAGTGGAGACAGACCGGCTAATCCTTCAGCACAGACAGGGAATGATTGGAATCACATTGATATTGTTATGAGCAAGACAGACACAACTATTTATGTTAATGGACAGAAGGTTTCTTCCGAAACAAGTGCTTATAGCTTGAGGAGTATTCTTGGGAAAAACAGTATTCTTCAGATTGGAAAATCAAACTGGGGAGAAGGGGAATATTTTAAAGGCTGGATTGATAATTTCCGCATTGAGAACAGAGCGTTGACAGAGGAAGAGGTAAAAGAACTTTCCGAAGAGTTTTTGGCAGCACAACCGATTATAAAAGCGGTGACGATTGGAAGCGTTCCAGTAAGGGAGGAGGCATTAGAATATCGAGGAACTGATGATCATACGGCGGTCTTTACTAAGATTGATACAAAGAATAAAGTGATGACTCCATATATTAAAGATGAAGCAGATCTTACCAAAGTTCCAGTCACTTTTACATTTAACGGAAAAGTTGAAATAAAAGTTCAGGATAAAACAATCAGCAATGGAACAGAATTAGATCTATCCAAAGATTTGAAGATCACGCTGATAAGTAATGAAAAAGAAGAAGAATGGACAATTCAAAAACCAATACTTTCCAATAATCCTGTGCTTCCGGGACAGTATGCGGATCCTGATATTGATTACTTTGATGGGAAATTCTGGATTTTCCCAACGACGGATGGGTATCCAGGATGGAGTGGAACAAAGTTTCATGCATTTTCATCAAAAGATTTGGTGAATTGGACAGATGAAGGAATCATTATGGAATTAGCGAATGAAAATCCAGGAAAAAATGAAAACGGAGTGGAGATTGCAACATCACCATGGGCAGAGGGTGGAAGCGCATGGGCTCCAACCATTGAAGAAAAAAATGGAAAATATTATTTTTATTACTGTGGGAAGTTCAGTAATGGACAATCTGCAATTGGAGTTGCAGTGGCAGATCATCCGGCAGGACCTTATAAAGATAAAGGGGAAGCATTGATAACTGTAGATATGTGTAAACAAGCTGGTATCAAGATGGGGCAGGCAATAGACCCATCGATTTTCACAGATGATGATGGAACCTCTTATATCACATTTGGAAATGGAGCTGCCGCTATTGTACAGTTAAGCGATGACATGATGAGCATTGAAAAAGATACTTTAAAACAAATAAATGGATTGACGGATTTTAGAGAATCCGTAGTAGTGACAAAGGCGAATGGGAAATATCACTGGACCTGGTCTTGTGATGATGCCAATAGTCCGAATTATCATGTCAATTACGGTGTATCTGATACTTTGCTTACCGATGATGGAAGTGCATCAGTTACTCTGGTAAAGAAAAATTTACTGGCAAAAGATGAAAGTCTAGGAATACTGGGATCCGCACATCAATCGATAGTACATGTTAAAGACGGTAAAGGTCAGGATCGATATTTTATGGCATATCACAGATTCTACACGCCATTGAATATATTTACGGCAGGAGATGGACTCGGTGTACACAGGGAAACTTGTATTGATGAGATTACTTTTGATAAAGACGGTTATATGCAGATTACTCCTACACACGAAGGGGTAGACGCAGTGAAAATGATACCGGATGAACCAGAGGTTCCAGATACACCAGATACGCCGGAACAACCAGAGAATCCTGAAGAACCAATGAATCCGGAACAGCCGGATACGCCACAGAATGATAATGGACAAATGACAACATCCAAACCAGCTCCTACAGGAGATGGCACAAATGTAATACTTTTGATTATGACAATGATGATAGCGTTGGGTGTAGTGTGGAGAAAAAAAGAAACGAAAACCAAATAGAAATCCAGGAGGGGAAGACTATGAAAAGAAAGACAAAAAAATGTATTTCATGGATCACAGTAGCTGCGTTATTGGGCGGAATTACAAGTCCTTTCAACAGTGGAGCAGCTTCCGTGGAAGCGGCGGACATACCGGAGCCATTGGTAAAATTTGATTTTGAGGATTTATCGGAAAATGCAGAAATCACTTACAAAAATGCAAAGGCTACCGGAGAATATTCGTTGGCAGAAAGTTATAAAGGTGGAGGTGAAGCGCTCTCTTTAAATGGGACGGGACAATTTTTAGATGTAAAGAAAAAAGATGGAGAAAGTCTGTTGACAGGAGAAAAAGAATTGACGGTTTCTTACGATGCCAAATTGGAAAAGGGAGCCAAAGGATGGATTTTGTATGCTTCGGACAGTAATAAAGCTCCGTCCTATCCAAATGAACGTTATCTTGGAATTCTGCATGGCTCGACCAATAGTGAAAACGAGATGATTGCAGAGCGCTATAAAAATAATGGGGCAAGACCAGTATCTGCAACTGCAGATGTATCTGAAATTTATACGAAGTGGGTACATATAGATGTTGTACACAGTGAAAAGGATACGACAATTTATGTAGATGGTGTAAAAAAAGCGACACAGGGAAGTGAATATGCGATTGATGATATTTTAGGAGAGAATAGTATTTTACAAATCGGGAAGGCCAATTGGGGAACGGGAGAATATTGCAAAGGCTTGATCGATAATTTCCGCATATATGATACAGCACTCACAGCACAGCAGGTGTCAGCGGAATATAATGATTATGTTTTGGAGAGTGATTGTGCTTTGCTTACACTTCCGGAAACGACAGACCGCTCTTTGACGCTTCCAAAAACAGGGGCGAGTGGCATGACACAAATCAGCTGGAAGTCTTCGGCATCAGATGTAATGAAAGATGATGGAACGATTATACGAGGTGAGAAAGACAAAAAGGTAACTATGACAGCAACAATATCTCTTGAAGATCGTTCGGTGAAAAAGGAGATAGAGGTAACCGTACTCAAGAAAAATCCTGAGGAGGATGTGGTAACTTATACGAAAGAATTGACATTAAATACGGGATTTGTCTCAGAGGATATAGAGCTTCCGACAAAAGTGGGAGATGCGGATGTTGTTTGGGAGACAAGTGATGCATCAGTCATAACAAAAGACGGAAAGGTCAAAAGAGCAGATGAAAATAAAACAGTTACATTGACAGCGACAATAAAAGTAAATGGCGCTTCAAAAAATGGAACAAAAGAGTTCCCGTTGACGGTCATTGCAAAAGGAGCAAATATTGCTGCCTATGTAAGTAATGAACCTGTAGTTGCACAAAATGGTGGTATGAAGATTGCGTTGCAGAAAGAAGACGGGTATGAGGCGCTGCATAAAGATCAGCCGATTCTGTATTCTTCTGTGGGGACTAAATCTTATGTTGCTCCACAAATCTTTCGAAAGGCAGATGGAAGCTTTGGTGTTATTGCAGCGGATGGAGGAAACAGCGGCTCTGTTGTTCTCTATGATTCCAAAGATTTAATTACATATTCGAATCAAAGAATTGCCACGATTGAGGGAATTACTTCAATACAAAAAATGTATTGTGTATATGATAGTGCAGATGCAGTGTATAAAGTATTTATAGAAGCAAATGGACAGACTTATATTACAACTTCAAAGAATCTTACCGAATTTGAGGAAGCAAAAGTAACAGCCTATGCGATTCCTGAAGCTGGTGACGTGGCAGAGGATGCTGTTTGGGCAGAAAAAGAAGCATTGACACAAAAAGAATGTGACGTTATTGAAAAACAATTTACAACTCCGTATAATACATCACTTTCAAAAATAACCAAGGAAATTACGGTTGATACAGGAGCAGATGTGAAAACAGAACTAAAAAAGGCGGTTAGAGAAGTGACTGCACAGTATTCAAACGGAGAAGAAAAGACATATTCCGTGCGTTGGAATGAAGCAGATATTGAAAAAGTGGATACGGACAGAGCGGGAATGGAATATACTGTGCGAGGAACAATTGGAGGTTCTGCATATTACACAAAGGCAAATTCACCATTGATTGAAGAACGTGCAGACCCATATATTGTCTATGATGAAGAACGACAAATGTACTATTTTACAGCATCCTATCCGGTAAATGGAAAAGGCGGAGCAGATGGTTATGATCGACTGGTTATCCGTGAGGCAAAAACAATTGAGGGACTTGCTGATGCTGAAGAACACGTTATCTGGGATGAAAGCGAAGTGCAGGGATATGGAAGATGGATTTGGGCACCGGAATTACATAAAATTGGTGATAGCTGGTATTTTCTCAGTACAGCATCACTAGATGAAACAACTGGAGGAAACTTTAATATTCGTCCATTTATGATGAAATGTAACAATTCAGAGGAAATTACAAATCCAGACAGCTGGGGAGAACCAGAGCGTGTGAAGACGATGCAAGGAGACAAAACTGGATTAAATGCAATGTCTCTGGATATGACATATTTTGAAGCAGGAGGAAAACACTATCTTGTGTGGGCCGATTTCACTAAAAATGACGGAAATCCTACCGGTATTTCAAGTCTCTATATAGCAACGATCGACCCATCGAATCCTACTCAGCTGACAAGTACCTGCTCTGTTATTACAGTACCGGAATATGTATGGGAATTAGAGAGATATAAAGTAAACGAAGGACCGGCAGTATTACAAAAAGATGGAAAAGTATATCTGGCATTCTCAGCTTCGGGAACAGGCTCAGAATATTGTGTCGGACTTTTGACAGGAAATGCAGATGACGATCTGACAAAAAAGGAAAATTGGGTAAAAACACCATACCCAATTATGACAAGTGGTGATTTTAATGATGAACTATGTGGACCGGGGCATAACTCTTTTACAGTTGATGAATATGGAAATGCAGTGATTGTATATCATGCAAGACCGGCAGATACTCATGCAGGTCATACGGGAGATCCACTTTATGATCCATGTCGTCATGCATACGTAAAACCAGTTTTGTTTGGTGCTGATGGAGCGCCGGTTTTGAATCTTTCGGACGAAGAGTTTGTAAAAGGTGGTTCGGAAATTACAGTCAAAGTCAAAGTAAAAGGAGAGTCAGAAGAAAGTAAACCATCTTTGGAGTATAACTTCGATGAGGATTATACAGGAATTGTGAAAGACAGCGCAGGAAATCAGGATGGAACAGTGACAGAAGGTGCATCTTATGTATGGGATAAAGAATATGGTCAGGTATTATATTTGGATGGAGATAAAACAGATGGAGGACATGACAGCTATTTGGAATTTCCAGAGGGATATTTTGATGGAAAAGATAAAGTGACAATTTCAATGGATGTCAATGAAGTGACAAGAAGTGGAAACTACTTTACATTCGGTGTAGGACAGAATAATCAAAAATATCTTTTTTTAAAGACCGCACCGACAAGCACAAAACTTGCGGTTACTACGTCTGGATATCAGAATGAAAAGTTAGCAAATAGAAACTCGGTATATCCAAATAACAGCAGAACATGGATTAATATAAAAATGGTTGTGACATCAAAATCAATCAGCCTTTATCAAGATGGAAAATTAATTGCAGAAAATCTGAATACAAATATCTCTTTAGCTGATTTGGGGAGAAACCTTAAAGCATATATCGGGAAATCATTTTATTCAGAGGATAAATATTTCCGTGGATATTTTGATAACATAAAAGTATATGATTATGCGATGACAGATGAAGAAGTGAAAAAAGTCACGAAAGAAGAAAAAGAAGCCAGAGAAAAAAAGATGGGAGAAGTTAAACTTGTAGCAGAGAAGTTTGAGATTCCAAATGCAGATAATATTAAGGGTAACATTACCCTTCCAAGTGAAAAAGATGGTGTATTGATTCAATGGTCTTCCTCTAACCCGAAGGTAATCAATCCCGAAAAAGATGGAGAAAAACCAGCAGGAGTTGTTACAAGACAGAAAGAAGATACAAAGGTAACACTCACGGCAGTTTTCTCAAAAGAAGGAAGTAAAGATGTGAAAAAAGAATATGAGGTGATTGTAAAAGCAAAGGCAAAGACAGTAAAAGAGGAAGATTATGCCGGTTATTTGTTCGTGAGGTTTAATGGAACAGAAGAAAATGGAGATCAAGAGCAGACTTATTTTTCACTGAGTGAGGATGGCCTCAATTGGACAGATTTAAATCAAAATCAACCAGTATTGAAAAGCACGATTGGTGAAAGCGGATTAAGAGATCATTTTATAGCTCGAGCACCGGAAGGTGACAAATTTTACATGATAGCAACAGACTTAAGTATTGCCTTAAATAAAGTAAATGGTGGAGCAGATTGGGGGTCAGCAGGAGGAAGCGGAAGCCACAGCATTGTCGTATGGGAATCTGATGATTTGGTAAATTGGAGTGAACCTTGGCTTGCGGAAATTGCACCAGAAGGCGCAGGATGCACATGGGCGCCAGAATTTATTTACGACGAAACAACCGGTGAATACATTGTCTATTGGTCTGCAACAACACTTCAGGTAGATGAAGAAGAAAATATTACACAGGAATATGAAAATCACGCAATTTATTATTGCAAAACCAGGGATTTCCGTACATTTACAGAAGCAGAATTATATCATGATGGTGGCGTAGACGCAAATGGAAAAATTGTAAAAGTAATTGATTCTACAATGATTCAAAATGGGGATACGTATTACCGTTTTACTAAAAATGAAAGCAAAGGAACCATTGTTATGGATAAATCGGATTCTATACTTGGAGAATTTTCAGAGATTGACTCTAACGTGCTTTCTTCGGAGCTTCCAGCAAAGAGAGGCGCAGTAGAAGGTCCGATTATCTTTAAAATAAATGAAAAAACAGAAAATGGAAAAGATCAATGGTGTCTGATGGTAGATCGTTTTGCAAGAGGACAGGGATATTATCCTCTCATTACCACAGATTTGAATTCCGGTGAATTTAGAATGTTGGATGACAGTGAATATAGTTTTCCAAGCAAATACCGCCACGGTTATGTAATGCCGGTAACAGAAAAGGAATATGGTGCACTGCAAAGACAGTGGGGAGACGGAAGCTATGTTGACAAGTCCTTGTTAAAAGAAGTGATTGAAGAAGCGAAAGATATTTTGACAAATCAGAAACAAAACTATACAGAAGAAAGTATTCAGCAACTAAAAACGGCATTAGAGTCTGCCCAAAAAGCTTTGGATATAGTGACTACAACAGAGGAAGCTGATCAGGCGGCAGAGAATCTACGAAAAGCAATTGAAGCATTGGAGAAAAAAGAGGATATTCTGACAAGGATAGAGGTTACACTTCCAGATAAGACAGAATATCAGATTGGAGAAGAACTTGATTTGACAGGAGTGAAAGTAACAGCGGTGTTTGAGAGCGGAAAAACAGCGGATGTGACAGATGCAGCAACAGTTGATAGCGGTGCTTTCAATTCTCAGAAAGCAGGAAGTTATACTATTACAGTTACTTATGCAGAAAAGACAGAGACATTTGTTGTTACAGTGAAAGAAAAATCTCCTGAAATTCCAGATCCAGTACCGAATCCAAAACCTGAACCTAATCCTGACTCTAATACAAAACCAAAACAGAACGAAAATAAAGTTGTAAAAACAGGAGATGAGCAAAATCCGCTTCTTCCGATTAGCATTTTTGCTCTTGCAAGTGTTGTAATAACCGTAAGTTTTATAAGGAGAAAAAAATATAACTTGTAAATAATTGAGAGAGGTAGGGATAAAACAAGAAGCTGCACTTCCCATGAGGTATCCTTACACTTTTGAAGGCAGAGAGTGCAGTACGAATTTGTTTTTATGGAATTCCAATATCCCCTCGTCACGCATCTTTCCAAGCTCTTTCGATAGGGCGCTGCGATCCAGATTGAGATAGTCGGCAAGTCCCTGACGGTCAAACGGAATTTGGAATGTTGTACTTTTAGCTTTTGCCGCTTCTGTAGAAAGATAGATAAAGAGACGGCTGCGAACGGTTTTAGGAGTAGTGCAGAAAATGCGTCTGGAAAGTATTAAATTTTTTTGCACAGAAATATAGAGAATATTCTGCATGATTTTAGCACTCCAGCTCTCTTTATCTTGAACCTGTTTCAGAGGTGCCATATTTAGAAAGAGGATATCAGCAGCTTCGGCAGTGACTGCGTCAACCATCATCGGTTCTTGACAGAGCGCGTAGGATTCGGCGAATACCTGTCCTGCCGAAATATTGCTTAAAATACTTTTGTTGCCCCACAGATCAATATTTTCAATATTGACACTTCCGCTTAAGACGATGCCGATTTCATGGATATGTTCTCCGGTGTGAAAGATAATAGTATTTTTTGCAAAGTGCTGTGTGCGCATGCAGCCAAGATCCAGCATGTGCATCCACTCATTTTCCGTAATGCCCTGAAATAAAACTGATTCAATTTTTTTCATAAAATCCTCATTTCCGTGGTTATAACCACTGAATTATTGGATTGATTATATTATACTCAGGTTACAAATGCAAGGAGGAAAAAAATATGATTCGAAGAATTATTGAGATTGATGAAGATAAATGTAATGGGTGCGAAGCTTGCGCAGCGGCTTGTCATGAAGGAGCAATCGGTATGGTAGATGGGAAAGCGAAACTTCTTCGTGATGATTATTGTGATGGACTTGGAGACTGCCTTCCGACATGTCCGACAGGGGCAATCCGTTTTGTGGAGCGAGAGGCGGCAGCGTATGATGAACAGGCCGTTTTGGAAAATCAGAAAAAAGCAGGAAAAGCACCACAGAAGTTTAGTGGCTGTCCGGGACAGCGTATGAGAGAGCTGAAACGTGCGACAACAAATGAAGAAGCAGCACCGGCGGTAATCCAGCCGTCACAGCTTGCACAATGGCCATGTCAAATCAAGCTTGTGCCAGTAAATGCACCTTATTTTCAGGGGGCAAAATTGCTGATTGCAGCGGACTGCACGGCTTATGCTTACGCTAATGTGCATCAGGAATTTATGCGAGGAAAGGTGACAATTATCGGATGTCCAAAACTGGATGATGTCGATTATAGCGAGAAGATGACACAGATTTTGGAGAATAATGATATCAAAAGTGTCACAATACTTCGTATGGAAGTCCCGTGCTGCGGTGGTCTTGAGATGGCTGCGAAAAAAGCGCTTAAGGAAAGCGGAAAGTTTATTCCATGGCAAGTTGTCACGATTTCTATTGATGGGAAAATATTAGATTAAGAGCAATTTGAAATGTTATTGGGAGTAGTGTTTTAAGAAAAAAGCTGATAAAATAGGTATCTCAGATGAGATATCTATTTTTGTATAAATATATTGTGAAAGGGTGAAAAAATGAAGGTCAGACAAGCAAAGATAACAGATATAGCGGACATTATGAGTATTTATACGTTGGCAAGGGTATTTATGGAGAACAGTGGGAATCCTACACAATGGGCGGTTGGCTATCCGGGGCAGCAGCTAGTTGAAAAGGATATTATAGAAAAAAATTGTTACATCTGTGAGGAACAGGGGAAAGTTGTAGGTGTGTTTTCGTTTATAGTGGGAGAGGACCCGACATATCAGAAAATCGAGCATGGTGCATGGCACAGCGCAGAAACATATGGAACAATACACAGACTTGCATCAGATGGACAGGCAAAGGGGATTGCAAAAATTTGTTTTGATTTTTGCAAAACAAAATGCCGTTATCTTAGGATTGACACGCATCAGGATAATAAACCAATGCAGGCGGCAATCCTGAAATACGGATTTCAAAAATGCGGAATTATTCACGTCGCAAATGGCAGCGAAAGGATTGCGTTTGATATTTCGTTTGATTGAAAAAAGATTCACTGCATGATATGATATTTAGGATTAGAAATATGGGAACGGAACCATATATAGAGACAAAGGACAAATATCTATGAGTATAAAAAACAGAATTCCAAAGGAGTTTTATAAATTATTTAACAGTAAGTACGTCGAGTATTTTCAGCGGATCTTGATTGCACTTTATGAGCAGTCGGCAAGTTCGTATTCATTGCTTGGACTTACAGAAGAGGAATGTCAGGACACGATCGAGATGGAGATTTCTACATTTACGATGGATTTTAGTCAAAGTGACCTGGAGGAAGAGGGAGAACTTCTCACGCGGGCGAATATGGCGTCAGTGATGCTTCGAAAGCTGGAAGAGTGGGGATGGCTCCGAAAGGATTATGACGAATCTCTGAACTGCTATGTCGTTTCATTTCCGGATTACAGCCAGATGTTCACAGAATTATTTGGCAGGCTATATAATGAAGAAAGCAGTATGGAGCGTGAGAGTCTGTTGACGATATACAGCCATCTGTTTACATATCATTCTTCTAAGGAAAAGGACAATGAGATTTTGAAAAGTGCGCTGCAGTCTTCGAAGGCATTGCTTCAGATGCTCTCGAATATGCAAGAAGGAATTCGTGGATTTTTTGAGGAAATGACGAAGCAGAAGACATTTCTTGGAATTCAGGAAGTGCTTGTGCAGGAAATGAATAATACAGATAGCCAGAAGTATGCGATTTTGACGACAACGGATAGTTTTTACCGGTATAAAGAAGAGGTGAAAGAGCTTATTGATCAGAATCTGATGGGAAATGAGGCTAGAAAGCAGGAGTTGCTTCAGAGGAGAAAAGAGCTGGAGGCAGATTCTTTTGCGTGGAGAAGAAATGAACGTGGAGTACAGAGCTGCGATGAGGCAATGGAAATCTTGTTTCAGATCAATCGAGAGTTTGACGGGATTGAGCGCAGATACAATCGTCTCATTGATCAAAAGAGAGTATTTGCAAAACGTGCGGCGGCTCGTATCCGATATATTTTGGCGGAGGGTGATGTGGAGGAAGACCATACAAAAGCGCTGATCAGGCTATTAAATATGAGCGACCGAAAAGATGAGATATTGAAAAAACTTGGTGAACGTATGGGCATGACAGAGCGTTTTGCAGTGCTGAAAGAGAGGAGCTTTGCAAAACCGAGAGATGCGAAAAAGAAAGCGTTTGAACCACAGGAACTTGTAAAGACGGGACAAAGTGAGGAACAGTTGGATGAGTTTGTTGTAAAACCATTATATACAAAGGCACAGATTCGAGAATTTCGCAGACAAAATGAGGTGGATGGAGCATTTCAGGTGACAAAAGATACCGTTCACACAGTGGAAGATTTAGAGAAGCTTTTATTTGTATGGCAGGAAGCCACTGAGATTGCGCAAGAGACAGAAGAGATTGTGATCGGAGAGGAATTTACGACAGAGGAAGGCTTGCAATATTCAGGATTTACAATCAGGAGGAAGTAATATGGAACAATATTTAGAAAGTTTATCTGTGACGGAAGCGGAAAAATTAAAGAAGACTATCTTGAGTCTGTTTCGCCAGACGTGTATTTTGCAGGAAAAATATGACCCGGTTACACTGGTTCCAAGTGACAACGAGCAGTTTGCAATATGCAGAACACATCGCAACTTTATTGAAAGCTATCTTTCGGTTCTCGGATGTGAATTGCTGTATGATTCACAGGAGCGCATTTTCAGGCTTGTCGGAGAAGGCGTGGAGGCGGAGGTCTTGTCGAAGGAGACAACGATTATTGTTCTGCTCATAAAGATGATCTATCGGGATAAGATCATGGGAAAGGGACTTGCCGCGACAGTGACGAATTTAGAAGAAATCAGAGAGTACGGGAAGAATACGAATCTTTTGAATCAGAAACTTCCGGACGGTGAATGGAAGAGCGCTTTGGCGATTATGAAAAAGCATCAGATTGTGGAGTATCCGGGGGCGCTTCGTGATCTTGAGGACGATACACCGATTTATATTTACAGCACGATTAATTTATATTGCAGTTCGGCGTTGATTAACGAGCTGATTGAGGCGTACAGAGAGGAGAATGCAGAGGATGAAGCAGACAAAGAAGATATTTACACGAATTTTGATGAATAACTGGGGCGGCATTGACCATCAGGTACTTTGTCTGAATGAATATGTGAATCTGTTCAGCGGAAAAAGCGGTTCCGGAAAATCGTCTGTGATGGATGCCATGCAGGTCGCGCTATATGGAAGTGTCGGAAATGATTTCCTAAACAGAGCGGCAGATGACAGCGCCAATAAAAGAAGTGTCTTAAGCTATTTGCGCGGAGAGCAAAAAGATGGTACGGCGAACCGTGAGAATCAGGATTTTTATGCCCATATTGTCTTGGAGATACAGGATACAGGGCGGAAAAGCTACACATGTATCGGAGCAGTTTTCGAAGTCGGAAAAAATGATATGGACCTGAAACGGTTCCGTTTTTTCAGCCATGCCGGAAAATTTCCGGAAGATGAGTATGTCACTGTGTCTGGAATTCCGTATTCGATTGCACAGATTCAGAAACTGGTTCATGAAAGAGAACAGTCAGAAGAGGCGAAAAGCAGAGGAAATATCAACCGGATCTATCCGTCCAGAGAGGCGTATCTGAACATCGTAAATGATATTATTTTCGGGTACGTAGATGCAGGTCGGTTTAAAACAATGCAAAAAAGTGCGATCGCGCTTCGCATGACAAAGGGAACGAGTCAGTTTATCAAAGACTATATGTTTCCGAAGAGCAAGGAAGATACCATCACTGCGATCAGTGAACAGCTTGCGTCTTACCGGGAGATAAAAGAGCGGGTCGAAGATTTGGAAAAACAGATTACCCTCTTAGAGAAGGTGCAGGCACATGACAGAAAGCTTACGCTTGCAAAGGCAGAGCAGGTAAAGACAGAAACGCTTTTACGGATTTTGGAGATTGAAAATAGGCGGGTACAACTTTTGTCAAAGACGGAGGAGTTCTCAAATATATGTGAGAAAATCGCCCAATTCGAAGAACAGATAAAAGATCTCGAGATGACATTGAATGGAAAACGAGAAGAACTGATTGGGGTGCGCACGGAACTTCGTGCCAGTGATTTTGAGAAAAAGAAAGAAGACCTTACGAAATTGCAGGAGACAATCCGTCTGTGCGGAAATGAGGCAAGAGAGTGGGGAGAATTGCTCAAGCGACTGAATCGTTGGAATGAGACAGACGGAGTCTGCGAGTATGTCAGTAACCCTCTTTGCAATCTTCTGGAAGAAATCGAAGAGAGAAATATTACAGAAGAGAATGTGAACGGACTGAAAAAGCGACTGAAGGAAACGTATGAGAGTATCAAATCTGAGGTGGAAGAGCTGAAGGCAGAGCGACGACGTGTGGAAGCAGACTATCAGGAACAGAAGGAGAGGCTTGAGGATTTACAAAATGACAAAAAGCATTATTCCAAAGAAGTGAAAGTGGTCAGGAGAAACCTGCAGGAAGAATTGTCAGCAAGATACGGCAGAACCATATCGGTTGAAGTGTTTGCAGATTTGTTCGACATTACAGACGAGGCATGGCGAAATGCAATCGAGGGAAGACTTGGAAGAATCAAATACGGTCTTATTGTAGAGCCAAGATATGCTTTAGATGCAGCAAATATTTTCCGGGGGATGAAGAAGCGAGAATACGAGACGGTGGATTTGATCAACACGGCAGCAATACAGCGGGATGAGCCGCAGGCGATGGATGAGACGCTGTATGATGCGGTAAAGACGGACATTCCATATGTAGATTTTTGCCTGAAACGTTATCTTGGACATATCAGAAAATGTGAGACCGTGGAAGAACTGCACGAGGTCAAAGACGGTGTTACTCAGGATTGCTATTCATACAGCAATTATATGTTCCGGCATTTGCGGGAGAAAGATTACAGATATCAGACAATCGGTAGCAAGGTTTCTAAAAAACAGATGCAGGAACTGGAGGAAGGCGTATACAGCCTGAATGTGGAACTGATTCGTCTTGGCGGAGAAATCTCAGAGCTTGAGCAGGCGGAGGATTTTGAGCGTCTGCAGACATATGATTACGCGACCATGCTGCAGAAATCTAATGCGGCAAGCCGGCTGAAAGAGTACTACGAAGAAGAGGCGCGTCTGTCGGAAGAAATCCGAGAGCTTCAGGAAGGTACAAGAGTTGCAGAGCTTCAGAAACAGGAACAGAGTCTGAATGAGTCCATTCGAAAGCTGGAACAAGAGAAAAATGGGGTACAGAAAGAGATAACAAATTATTCGGCGACAAAAGGAAAGCAGGAACAGGATATCAAAGAACGCACAGAATACCTGGAGAAGCTTGAGGAAGGATTTGTCCCGAATGCAGAGCTGAAAGGGATCGTTCTTGCGGTCATTGACAAAGGAAATGAATATCGTTTTGAGAGAGAGCAGAAAAAGACATTCGAACAGCTACGCTCACAGGAAGAGGAGGAATTCAAGCAAAGAGGAGATGCGAGAGAGCAATTCAATAAAGCATTTCCATCATATGATTTCAGTCCGTTCGAGAAAGATAATACCGCCTATGATGAGTTGTTGGAAAACTGTAAGCAGAATTTTGAGCCGAAGTACAAGGTGGAGTTTGACAAACAGTATCAGCTTATCTATCAGATGCTGCGGGAAAATGTGATTGCGACAATCAACAGTGAGATTAAAGAAGCGAAACGACACCGCCGAGAGATCAATGCGATGCTTTCTGAAATCCGTTTCTCCGACAGTATTTATCAGATTGACATTTTGCCGACTGACGATGAAAACCGACAGTTTTATGAGATGCTGACGGCGGAGGAACTGAACATGAAAGTGATTGATCGGGACATGGAAGGACAGTTAAGTTTTGGTGAGGATGCCTTTTATCAAAAATATGAGGCGCAGATTAAGCGCCTGACTGACAAATTTATGCCGCCGAAGGAGGACGAGCCTTCTGCAAGAGAAAGACATAAACGAGATATGGAAAAATATGCAGATTACCGCACATATTTGAAATTCAGCATGTACGAGCAGACAGAGGATCAGGATGGAAATATAAAAAAGAATTACGTGGATGATATGGCGGGGCGTGATTCCGGGGGAGAAGGACAGAATCCGAAATATGTGGCGCTGCTGGCGGGATTTGCTATGCTCTATCATCAACAGACGAACCGTGACACCAAAATACGTCTTGTACTTTTGGATGAAGCATTTTCCAAGATGGATAAGGAGCGAAGCGAAGTATGCCTTGCATATGCGCGCAAACTGGGACTCCAACTTGTCGTGTGTGTGCCGGATGAGAGACTGCAGTCACTTGTACAGAACGTGGACTGCGTGTACGCATTCCGAAGAGCCAACAATCGGATTTCGATGATTCATATTGACAAAGGGGCATATTTGCGGATGATAGAGGGAGAAGCAGATGAAGAAGAAAACAGTGACGCTGTCACAGTGGCTCATCGAACAGAATGATACCGAAGCATATCGTGCAGGAAAACTTGCAGGGAAGAAACATCCGAAAGTAGACCAAAAGCTGATTGATGCGGTCGGTGGGATGCAAAACCTTATCCGTCAGGCAAGAGTGCTTGAACAGGATGAGGCACTTGGCAAAAGCGGGATGATTCAATTTCGGTGGCGTAATTTAGGAAGTGACATTTCTCAGATCGATTATGAGGTTGCCGCGATTCCATTGCTTTGCAGACAGCTTGGTGTGAAAGATGTTCGGGAACACCAAGCGGAGTTGATAACACGGGTACAAATGTGGAAAAAGAAGGTCAGCGAGTGCGAGTGGGTGGAAAACTATTATGATACGCTTTTGAGCAGGCTTACACTTGGCAAAAAAGTCTCAGAAGCGGAAGATGAGAAATTGTTTTTGTGTCTGAACGCGGTGGCGGCACAACAGGAATTTATTTGGGAGCGTGTGTTCAGCGCCAGGGTGTTCCACAATTCGAAGACATTTCAGAACGAATATAAGAACAGTATTGTTACGATTTTGAAAAATTATTCTCCGTACTACGAGGAGGAAATAGACGCAGAGACGCTTCTGGCAGCACATAATATCCACTCCTACGCGCAGACACTGGAGTGGAAAGGCTGTCTTGAATATAGGTTGGATAATGGTAATTTTGTGGATACAGACGAAAACACCTATGGAACAGTGATTAATTCTCAGACGATGGAACACGCCAGCGTGACAGACCTTTCCGGATGCAAACGGATTATGACAATTGAAAATAAGGCAAATTACGAGAGTATGATTTTCTCAGAAGAAACGTTGTACATTTATTGTCATGGGTATTTCACGCCAAAAGAAGTGAGATTTTTAAAGAAAATCCCGGAGCTTGCTGACGCAGACTGCGAGTTTTTACACTGGGGAGATATGGATTACGGCGGAATCAGTATTTTTCAGTTCATCAAAAAGAATGTATTTCCAGAGTTGAAGCCTTATAAAATGGACCGAACCGCTTTTGAGGAAGCTTTGAAAGACGGTGCGGGCATTGTGCTGGAACATGAGACAAGGAAGAAACTGGAAGCGAAAGAAGCTGGTTTGTTGGAAGAGTTGAAACAGGTGATTTTAGAGACAGGAAAGACGATAGAGCAGGAGCTGGTGAGAGGGAAATAGGGTGGAATTTTAATTGATACGCGGATAAAAATATGATAAGATAATTTACAGAACAATCGTGAACAGGGTGTGCTGACCTCTCATTTACATACGGGAGGTGATGCTAATGGACAACAAACATTTTGATTTCAAAGATTTGATGCAATTTGGTATGTTCATACTATCACTATTGACTTTTATTTACTTGATAAGTAATTAGTGCATAAAAAACCACCCTATAAAAAGTCTTGGCGGACTAGGGTGGAATTTTAATTCTCATTTAGAGGCCAACCACTTTGAACGGTTGTTCTTCTATAATCATATTATACACCTTCGGGCGTACCTGTCAAGAGTCATTGACAATCGAAATCGAGAGTGTTAAACTAAGAAAAACAAAAACATAGGGGAGCTTGTATTGGCAGGCTGAGAGGAAGTAATCAACTTCGACCCTTTAACCTGATGCGGATAATGCCGCCGTAGGAAATCATAATTGCTGATTTTTTCGGAGATATCGTATTAGGTATCTCCGATTTTTTGTGGCAGAAAGGAAGTAGAGAAGATGAAAAGGGAACAGACAAAAAAATTATGTATGGCAGGAATTTTATGTGCCGTGGCAGTGGTTGGAAGTACGCTGTCCGTGCCGGTATTTGGGAGCAAATGTGCCCCGGTACAGCATATGGTAAATGTGCTCTGTGCAGTATTGTTAGGACCTGGATACGGAGTCGGAGTTGCATTTTGTGCAAGTTTGATTCGTAACTTATTAGCGCTTGGAAGTATTTTGGCATTTCCGGGAAGCATGTTTGGATCGCTGCTCTGTGGAGTTGTGTACTGGAAGAGTAAGAATTTATTATTGACGCTGCTTGGAGAGGTATTTGGAACAGCGATCCTTGGAGGACTCTGTGCATATCCGTTGGCAGTTCTTGTCATGGGTGTGTCAGCAGGCGAAGTTGCATTTTATGCATATGTACTTCCGTTTTTTGTATCTACAGCAGGGGGAGCAATATTGGCGGGCATTCTGATCGAGATGCTGAAAAAAGCCGGAGTGCTCCGTATGGCAGCTAAAAAATAGGGAGAATGGAAACATGTTAGAATTAATGTCAGATCAGGTGAGAAAACATGCACCTTTGATACATAATATGACAAACCGGGTGTCGATCAATGACTGTGCCAATATTCTGCTCGCCTGCGGGGCATCTCCGATTATGGCAGAAGCAATCGAGGAAGTGGAAGAGATCACGGCAATGTGTGATGGGCTTGTCTTGAACATGGGGATGCCGGGCAGACAGAAGATAGAGGCGATGAAAAAAGCCGGAAAGCGGGCGAATACACTTCATATTCCGGTTGTCTTGGATCCGGTTGGAGTCGGCGCATCGGCATTTCGAAGAGAAGCAGTATCCGAGCTGTTAAAAGAAGTCAGATTTACTGTCATTCGTGGAAATCTCTCAGAGATTCGGACGTTGATGTGTGGAGTGTGTGGCACAAGAGGGGTAGACGCAGAGCCTGCAGACCTGATGGGGGAGAAGAATCTGTATCAGAACGTAAAAATGGTAACTGCATTTGCAAAAAAGAGTGGTGCGGTTGTGGTGGCAACGGGAAAGAACGACATTGTATCGGATGGAAGAAAAGCATATTGGATTCAAAACGGACATTCAATGATGCAAACAGTCACCGGAGTAGGATGCCAGCTCTCAGCGCTGGCTGCGGCGTATGTGGCTGCGAATCCGAAGTATACACTGGAGGCGGTGACAGCGGCGGTCAGTGCGATTGGAATTTGTGGAGAGCTGGCGTATGAACGCATGAGTGATTTGGATGGAAATGCATCTTATCGTAATTACCTGATTGATGCAGTTTATCGGTTGGATGGAAAGAAGCTTGAGCGCTTGGCTCGAGTAGAAAAAGTAAATGAAAATGGAGAGAAAAGTAATGAGATGTAGACCGGAGATGATGCGATTATATGCGGTGACAGACCGTGCATGGACAAAGAAAAAGTCCTTGATCGAGCAGGTGGAGGCGGCAATTTGCGGAGGTGCAACCTGCATACAGCTGCGGGAGAAAAACCTTGATGAGGAAGCATTTTTGCGGGAAGCGATGGAGATGCAAAAGCTGTGTGAGACCTATCAGGTTCCGCTGATTATCAATGATCATGTGGAGATTGCAAAACAATGCAAAGCAGCGGGAGTGCATTTGGGACAAAAAGATATGGAAGCGGGAAGAGCACGGGAGATACTTGGACCCAAAATGATTCTTGGAGTGTCAGCAAGAACGGTGGAACAGGCGGTGCAGGCAGAACGTGCCGGAGCAGATTATCTCGGCGTGGGAGCCGTATTTCAAACGAGTACCAAGACCGATGCAAAAGAAATTTCCCATGCAATATTGAAGGAGATCTGTGAGAGTGTGAACATTCCGGTTGTCGCAATCGGCGGCATCGGAAAACAGAATATAGAAGCGCTTGCAGGCAGCGGCATCGCAGGAGTAGCGCTCGTGTCGGCAGTTTTTGCAGCGGAAGATATTGAGCAGGAGTGTCGGGGACTATTAAAACAAATAGAAAGAATCGTGTGAGGTGAAGAGAGAATGAAAACAGCATTGACAATTGCAGGAAGTGATTCCAGTGGAGGAGCCGGTATTCAGGCGGATTTGAAGACGATGATCATGAACGGTGTATTTGGGATGAGTGCGGTAACTGCATTGACTGCTCAGAATACAACCAAAGTGACAGGAATCATGGAAGTGCCGCCAGAGTTTTTGGAAAAGCAGATTCAGGCGGTATTTGAAGATATTCGACCGGATGCGGTGAAAATCGGCATGGTTGCAAGCAGTGAACTAATCAGTACGATTGCAGGCTGCCTGAAAAAATATGGGGCAGACAATATCGTTGTGGATCCGGTTATGGTTGCGACGAGCGGTTCTAAGTTGTTAAAAAATGATGCGGTTCATACGTTGGAGTGTGAATTGCTGCCGTTAGCGACACTTGTTACACCCAATATTCCGGAGGCAGAGATTTTAGCGGATATGAAGATCACAACTCGGGAAGATATGATTGTGGCAGCTAAAAAAATCGGTGACAGATATCACTGCTCGGTATTGCTGAAAGGCGGACATAATTTAAACGATGCAAGCGATCTTTTCTATAGGGAAGGAGCTGTTCGGTGGTTTGAGGGAAAGCGGATTGAGAATCCGAATACACACGGAACGGGTTGTACGTTATCCAGTGCGATTGCATCCAATCTTGCGAAAGGATTTTCGCTGGAGACATCGATACAAAGAGCAAAGGAGTATATTTCCGGTGCGCTGAAGGCGATGCTTGATCTGGGAAAAGGAAGTGGTCCGATGGACCATGGATTTGATTTACAAGGAAAATTTGTGAAGGAGGAAAATTAAGATGTACCATACACAGATGGAAGCAGCAAGAAAAGGAATTATCACAAAAGAGATGAAAATTGTTGCGAAAAAGGAGTTTCGGACAGAGGAGGAAATACGTGATCTCGTTGCAAAAGGACAGGTGGCAATCTGTGCCAATAAACGACATACTTGTCTTGACCCAAACGGAGTAGGTTCTGCGCTTCGCACAAAGATCAATGTCAATCTTGGCGTGTCAAAAGACTGCAAGGATTATGACGTAGAGATGGAAAAAGTGATGGCGGCGGTTAATATGGGAGCTGAGGCGATCATGGATCTGTCTTCTCATGGAGACACACAGCCATTTCGAAGAAAGCTTACCAGTGAATGTCCGGCGATGATTGGAACGGTTCCGGTTTATGACAGTGTCATTCACTATCAGCGAGATCTTTCAACATTGAGCGCAAAAGATTTTATCGATGTCATCCGGCTTCATGCGCAGGATGGTGTGGATTTTGTGACGCTTCATTGTGGAATTACGAGAAAGACGATTGAGCAGATCAAAAAGCATAAAAGGAAAATGAATATTGTTTCGCGTGGAGGTTCCCTTGTGTTTGCATGGATGAGTATGACCGGAGAAGAAAATCCATTTTACGAATATTATGATGAAATTCTGAAGATCTGCAGGGAGTATGATGTGACAATCTCGCTTGGAGATGCTTGTCGTCCGGGATGCCTTGCAGATGCGAGTGATGTTTGCCAGATCGAGGAGCTGGTTCGTCTGGGAGAGTTGACGAAACGTGCGTGGGAAAAAGACGTTCAGGTGATGGTGGAAGGACCGGGACATATGCCACTTGATCAGATTGAGGCGAACATGAAGCTGCAGCAGACAATCTGTATGGGGGCACCATTTTATGTACTGGGACCACTTGTGACGGATATCGCGCCTGGATATGACCATATCACTTCCGCGATCGGTGGCGCGATTGCTGCCTCAGCGGGGGCGGCGTTCCTTTGTTATGTCACGCCGGCTGAACATTTGGCGCTTCCGAATGTGGAAGATGTCAAACAGGGGATCATAGCCTCCAAGATCGCAGCTCATGCGGCGGACATTGCAAAGCATATCCCGCATGCAAGAGATCTAGACGATCAGATGGCAGATGCAAGAAGAACATTCGACTGGGAGAAACAGTGGGAGTGTGCAATTGATCCCGAGACGGCAAAACGCATTCGTGATGAGAGAAAGCCGGAAATCGAGGAGAGCTGTTCGATGTGCGGGAAATTCTGTGCGGTCAGAAGTATGAATAAAGCGCTGAATGGAGAGCATATTGACATTTTGTAGAGCTAAAAATAGAACTACCTTCTTCTTCTTTTTTGTGTTACAATACGATAGGATAAAATCAAAGAGGAAGTGCGGAAATGAAAAGAAAGTATTTTTCACGAGTGGACAGACAGGTGACGATACTGCTGGGTACAGTGTTGCATTTGTTGTTTCTATTTTTATTTTTAGAAGAATATCGAATCCACTTTATCGGGATATGGCAAATACTGATTTTATGACGAAGCTTAAGAATCGAAATTCCTATGAGACAGACTGCCAGGCTTGGGCACGATGTGGGAGATCAATGCATCGTGAACGCAGCCAATATATTGCGAAGTGTGGAGACAAATAAGATTACTGCATATCGCTATGGCGGTGATGAGTTTGTAATGTTAATAGAGAGCTGTTCAGATCCTGAGAGAATTCTTGATGAGATTAAAGAACGATTCCGAAAATATGGAGATAAGTTGAAAGTCCCGGTGGCATTGGCTGTGGGCTATGCACGGTTTGACGAGAATAAGGATACAGGTATCGTGGATACGCAAAGACGCGCAGATGAACGGATGTATGAAGATAAAATGAAGATTAAAAAAGAGGAGGAGCTGGCGGAATCGCATTGATTTCACCGGCTTTTTTTCATCACTGTTTTGAAAATAAACATCTTTAAACTTCATTTAAGGTTGAGATATTATATTTTTGCTATCATGAAATAAAAGAGGAGGAATGAGTGATGCGTTTATTGCTTGCAGAGGATGAAAAACCATTATCAAAGGCACTTACAGCAATTTTAGAAAGAAATAATTATTCCGTAGATGCGGTCTATGACGGTGAGGAGGCTTTGGAATATCTGGATGCAGACAATTACGATGGTGTGATTTTGGACATTATGATGCCGAAAGTAGATGGCATTACGGTATTAAAGACGATTCGAAATCGTGGAAATCTGATTCCGGTCTTACTGTTGACGGCAAAGTCAGAGGTTGATGACAAGGTGGCGGGGCTGGATGCCGGAGCAAATGATTACCTGGCGAAACCTTTTCATTCAAAAGAATTACTTGCGCGGATACGGGCGATGACAAGAACCCAGACAGCACAGGCAGATTCCAAGCTTCAGATTGGAAATGTCACGTTAGACCGAGCGACTTTTGAGCTTTCCACACCGGCGGGAAACTTTCGACTGGCGAATAAAGAGTTTCAAATGCTGGAATTGATGATGAGCAATCCGAGTCACTTGATTTCTGCAGAACGGTTTATGGAGAAAATCTGGGGATATGACAGTGAAGCGGAGATGAATGTAGTATGGGTCTATATTTCTTATCTAAGAAAGAAACTGACTGCGCTGCATGCCAATATTCAGATTAAGGCAACAAGAAATGTGGGATATTCTTTGGAGGAAGTCAAATGATAAAGAAACTGCGTATGAAATTGATCATTGCATCGATGATCTCATTGTTGGCAGTATTGCTGATTATAGAAGGAATTGCGGGAGCATTGAACTACAATAGAATTGTTGCGGATGCGGATCAGACGTTGGAGATTTTAGAAGAAAATAACGGAAAATTTCCGGATGTTCCACCGCCTGAGAAGCCGAGTGAAAAAAAGAAAGAGGGAAGAATGTCATCTGAGCTTCCATATGAATCCAGATATTTTTCGGTACTGCTTGACAGTGAAGGGGAAGTGCTCGCAACAGATACAGGAAAGATTGCCAGAATTGATACTTCTGATGCGATAGAGTATGCCAAAAAAGTCTTAAAGGGTGGAAAAGAACGAGGATTTTTGGAGGGTTATCGATATGTTGTAGTGAATTCCGATTCCGAAGTGAGAGTGATTTTTCTGGATTGCAGCAGAAATCTTTCTACGTTTCAGAATTTTATTGTCACAGTAGTCGTGGTCTCCACCGCCGGTCTTTTGGCAGTACTTATCTTGATGATATTTCTGTCGGCACGGATTGTAAAGCCGTTTTCAGAAAACTATGAAAAGCAGAAACGTTTTATTACAGATGCCGGACACGAGTTGAAGACACCGCTCACGATCATAGATGCGGATGCGGAAGTATTGGAGATGGATTTTGGAGAAAGTGAGTGGCTGAGTGATATCCAAAGCCAGACAAGACGCCTTGCAGACCTTACAAATAACCTGATTTTGTTATCTAGAATGGAAGAGGAGCGGACGAAAGAATTGATGGTGGATTTTCCGTTGTCGGATGTAGCGGAAGAGACTGTCGGGACATTTCAGGCGCTGGCAAAGACACAAAATAAGGTATTGGAGAGTAATATCACACCAATGATTGCAATGAAAGGAGATGAGAAGGCTATCCGACGCCTGATCACCATTCTTTTGGACAATGCAGTGAAATACGCAAAGGAGAATGGACGTATATCTGTGACATTGGAAAAGCAGAAAAAACGGATTCGTTTGTCTGTATTTAACACGACAGAACAGATTTCCAAAGAGCATATGGAGCATTTGTTTGATCGATTCTATCGAACAGACAGGTCAAGAAATTCTGAGACAGGAGGATATGGACTGGGACTTTCCATTGCAGCCGCTACAGTGGAAGCACATAGAGGGAAGATTACAGCGACAACGGAAGATGAAAAATCATTGTTGCTCACAGTCATATTTCCGATTTCATAAAACGAGAGTTTGTTTGCAAAAATGCAGACAGGCTCTTTTTTTGTCTGTAAAAGCATTAAAAAAAGAAGTTAAATATTTTTAAGTTTGTTTAAGGTTCGTTGCGTATAGTATGTTTAACGAAATGAGAGAGGAGTAATGATTATGGCTTATCAAGCGACTTTTAAACGTTATGAATTAAAATATCTGCTGACACGGCAGGAAAAGCAAAATGTGTTGAAAAGTATGGCAGAACATATGAAGCTGGATGATTATGGGCGAACAACCATCCGAAATATTTATTTCGATACAGACACATACCGGCTGATTCGTCATTCTTTGGAAAAACCGGTTTATAAAGAAAAATTACGTGTTCGCAGCTATCAGCTGGCAGGACCGGACGATCCGGTGTTTGTAGAATTAAAGAAGAAATACAAATCGGTTGTCTACAAACGAAGATTGGTATTGCCGGAGGCGCAGGTGATGAAGTGCTTTGAACACGGAAAACCACTTCCGATTCATTCACAGATCGGGGAGGAGATTGCATATTTTTGGGATTATTATGAAACGCTTCATCCGACTGTATTTCTTACCTACGAAAGAGAAGCGTACTATGCGCTGGATGGAAGCGATTTTCGAGTGACATTTGATGAAAATATCCTTTATCGGGAGGAAGATATTTCACTTGGAAGTAAGATATATGGCACACCGATATTAGGAGAGAATCAGACACTGATGGAGATCAAAACATCGGGTGGGATACCACTTTGGATGAGCGAGGCACTTACAAAAAATACATTATTTAAAACATCTTTTTCGAAATACGGAACTGCATATCAGCAGATGATGGATGAAAAAGTACAGAGAGGAGTTCAATATGCTTAATAATATGTTTCAGGGGATTTTTGATACGGAGATGACAACGGTGATTGCGGTGCCGGATTTTCTGCTTTGTGTAGGATGCGCGCTGGTGATTGGATTAATTTTGGCAGGAGCCTATATGTATGGGACGCGATATACAAAGAGCTTTGTTGCAACACTTGCGGTACTGCCGGCGATTGTCTGTGTTGTCATCATGATGGTAAATGGAAATGTAGGAGCCGGAGTTGCGGTAGCAGGGGCATTCAGTCTGGTTCGTTTCCGGTCGGTACCGGGATCCGCAAAAGAGATCGGAGCTATTTTCCTTGCAATGGGAACCGGTCTGGTAGCAGGGATGGGATATCTTGGATATGCATTTCTCGTTGCAGTGATTTTAGGAGGAGTGACCTTACTATATAATAAGGTGGATTTTGGAGCAGGGAAAAAAGCTGCATTATATAAGACATTACATATTACGATTCCGGAAAATTTGGACTACACAGGTGTATTTGACAAAATCTTAAAACAATATACAAAAACGTATGAGGTGGTGCAGGTAAAGACAACCAACATGGGAAGTTTGTTTAAGCTTACCTATAATATTACATTAAAAAATGCGGAGGAAGAAAAGGCATTGATTGACGCACTTCGGTGCAGAAATGGAAACCTTGAGATTTCCGTATCGAAACAGGAGACAATTATTGGAGAACTATAGGAGGGATGCATATGAAAAGAAAGGTAGTATTAGCATTTTTACTGACTGGAGCACTGGTTCTTTCCGGATGCAGCAAGACAAATAACAGCAACGAAACATCATCTGGCAGTACGAGCACGGATTCATCAGCACAAGGTATCGATGTCTCAAACATGTTTTCAGACAGAGATAAAGAGATTGGATATGATGAAGAAAACAGTACAGTGATCAAACTTTCCGATGATAGTACGACATGTGATTCCGATGCGGTCCAGATATCAGGAAACACAGTGACGATCATCGACGAGGGAACTTATATTCTCTCAGGAACGCTGAACGATGGTATGGTGATTGTAGATGCGGAAGATACCGATAAAGTCCAGCTTGTGTTAGATGGAGTGGATATTACAAGTGCAGAATCTGCAGCCATTTATGTCCGTGAGGCAGATAAGGTGTTTATCACGACGGCGAGTGATTCCAAAAATACACTCACGAATGGAGGTACCTACACTGCAATTGACGACAACAATATCGACGCTGCGATCTTTTCAAAATCAGATCTGACATTAAACGGCGCAGGTTCTCTGACAATTACAGCAAAGGCGGGACACGGTGTCGTGTCAAAGGATGACCTTGTACTTACTAGCGGAACATATCAGATTGATGCGGCATCACATGGACTATCCGGAAAAGACAGTGTCCGCATCGCCAGCGGAAGTTATACAATTGTATCCGGAAAAGATGGAATTCATGCGGAAAATGCAGATGACACCAGCCTTGGATTTGTCTATCTGGCAGACGGAACGTTTGATATCACATCTGACGGGGATGGAATCAGCGCAGGAAACTGGCTTCAGGCAGATGGTGGTGTCTACACGGTCAAAGCAGGAGGCGGCAGCGAAAATGTCCAGAAAAGTGACGGAGAATGGCAGTTTGGACCTGGACAGCAGACAGAGAGTACCGATACGACAGAGGAAGATACTGTCAGCATGAAAGCAATCAAGGCGGCAGGAGAATTGATTCTGAAAGGCGGAAAGTATTCTTTGGACAGCGCAGATGACACCATTCATTCCAATGCAAATGTCACAATCAGTGATGGGGAATTTACACTTGCTTCCGGTGATGACGGAATTCATGCAGATTCAGCGACAACCATTTCCGGAGGAACTGTTGATATTACAGAAAGTTATGAAGGAATGGAAGGACTCAGCATTGATATTACAGGCGGTGATATTACTGTGACGGCAAGTGATGATGGATTGAATGCGGCAGGCGGTAATGACAGCAGTGGATTTGAAGGACCTGGAGGAGACCAGTTTGCGGCAGAAGATGGTGCGTATATTCAAATTTCTGGAGGTACGCTAAAAGTAAATGCCAGCGGTGATGGAATTGATTCTAATGGGGACATTACCGTTTCAGGTGGTGAAACTTATGTGTCAGGTCCGACAAATGATGGAAACAGTGCGTTGGATTACAACGGAACAGGAACAGTCACAGGAGGAATCTTTATTGCAGCTGGTTCATCCGGAATGGCGGAGAATTTCGGAGATTCTTCTACACAGGGAGTCATGATGGTCACAGTGAATTCTCAGGCAGCAGGAAGTGAGGTTTCTCTTTCTGACAGCAGCGGAAATGAACTTGTGTCATGGACTCCAGAGAAAGAATACACTTCTGTTATCATCAGCTGTCCGGAAATTACAACAGGACAGGAATATACGTTGACAACAGGAAGCGATACGACACAGATCACGATGGACAGTATTGTTTATGGATCAGGAAGCGGAATGGGCGGAAATCCAGGAAATGGCGGAGGCCCGGGAAACGGTGGAGATATGGGACAGAAACCAGATGACGGCAATGGAATGGGCAAAGGCCCAGGAGACGGCAGAAACATGGGAACGCCTCCGGAAAAGAGTTAACAATTGTAATAAAGAAGGAAGGTGATAGAAATGCAAAACAGACGAGTTGCTTTGATACCGGCTTATCAGCCAAATTCGGATATGGCACAGCTGGTGCAGGAGATCAAAGATACGGGATTTCAAATTGTTGTGGTAGACGATGGAAGTTCACCCGAAAAGGAGGAGGTGTTTCGAATGGCTGCAAAAAATGCAGTCATTCTGAAACATAATGAAAATCGGGGAAAAGGACGGGCATTGAAGACCGGACTGGATTATATTTATTCGAAGTTTTCGGCAGACTGTGTTGTAGTTACAGTAGATGCTGATGGTCAACACAAGCCAAATGATGTGGAAAGAGTCTGCAAAGAAGCAGAAAATCATGCAGGCTGTTTAATACTTGGAAGCAGGAAAATGAAGGGCGATATTCCACTGCGGAGCAGATTCGGTAACACAGTGACGCGTCTGGTCTATCAGCTTTTTACAAAAATTCGGGTATATGACACGCAGACAGGACTTCGGGCTTTTGAAGGAGCATTGATTCCAAAGTTTTTGGGAATCGTAGGAGAACGCTATGAATATGAAATGAATGTGCTATTAGAATGCTCAGGATGCCATATTCCAATCAAAGAGGTCTCGATTGAGACGGTGTATTTAGATAATAATTCGTCTTCCCATTTTGATACACTAAAAGATTCTTATCGCATATACAAGGAAATTCTGAAATTCTCAGCGGCGTCGTTTGGAAGCTTTTTGATTGATTACGGAATGTACAGCCTGTTGACTGCAATAACAGCGACTGGATTTGCAAATGGTGGTGCGGTAGCTTTTTCAAACATAGGGGCAAGAATAGTAAGCGCAGTATTTAATTATATGGTCAATCGCAATATGGTGTTTCAAAGCAAAGAAAATCCGGTAAAATCGGCGCTGAAGTATTTTACACTTGCGGTTGGAATTCTGGTGGGAAACACAATTATGCTGGAGATACTGGTCAATGCAATCGGAATGAACCATTATGTCGGTAAACTGTGTACCGAATTTATATTTTTCTTTGCAAGCTGGTTTATACAAAGTCATTTTATTTTTCAAAAGAAGGAGGAATAGTATGCATCGATTCAAAAAACATTGGTGGGGAATGATTAGCAGTGTCATTTTGATTGCATTTACCGGATATATGCTCATGGATACATTTCTGCTTACAAAAGTCTATGTCGTTGCCAATGATAAAAAGGAAAACAAAAGTGATAATGATACGGAAAATGAGCAGCAGGAGGCTGTTTCGACAGGGACAACGTACAGTGACGACAACATACAGATTACGCTGACAGAATATCGGGAAAATGACACCACCGTTTATGTGGCAGATGTTGTGCTCTCCTCACCGGAATATTTGCAGACAGCATTCGCGCAGAGCAGTTATGGGCGAAATGTGACAGAGAAAACATCTGAGATGGCACAAGATGCGGGCGCGATTTTGGCAATCAACGGAGACTATTATGGAGCACAGGAGAAGGGATATGTGATCCGTGATGGCGTATTGTATCGGGATACGGCAAAAACAGACCAGCAAGATCTGGTAATCTATGAAGATGGGACAATGAAAATTATCTCGGAAGATGAGGTGACGGCAGAAGAATTGCTGGAAAAAGGGGCGAAGGAAGTACTTTCTTTTGGTCCGGCGCTGATCACAGATGGCGAGATTGCGGTGACGGAGTCCGATGAAGTCGGAAAAGCGATGGCGAGCAATCCGAGGACTGCGATTGGAATGATTGATGATTTACATTATGTGTTTGTAGTTTCAGATGGGCGAACAGAAGAAAGTGAGGGATTGTCACTTTTAGAACTGGCGGAATTTATGGATTCCCTCGGGGTAAAAACAGCTTATAATCTGGACGGCGGCGGATCTTCTACAATGTACTTTAACGGGGAGGTCATCAATCAACCGACCACAAATGGGAAAAGTATTCAGGAGAGGAGCGTGAGTGACATTGTCTACATCGGCTATTAAAACAGGATTACAATATTTTACGGCAGCTCTGTTGTGCGCTCTGTTCGGAGCAGTCTATGAATTGTTCAGTCACAGTGTATTTTCCTATTATATGTTATACGCATTCATGATTCCTCTGGTGGGCGGAGCATTGTTATTTTTCCTGATTGAGTATTTTCAGTGGAAGATTCCTGGGAAAGCTTCTCGAAGCCTATGGCAGTTTGGGATTGCAGCATTGACTGTTGGCTGTCTGCTGCAAGGTGTTTTGGAAATCTACGGCACGACCAACCGGCTTATGATTGTTTATTGGGTGACAGGAGGAATATTTCTTATCGGAGGAGCAGCTGCATATTTTACAGGCAGCAGACGACGTATGGAATAACGGATAAAAAGGAGTGGTATTTTGACCTTAGAAGAATATTATGGTGAAAAACTGCAGATGCTGCGAAACGGGCAGCAATATCTGTCAGATATGATTGCGGAATATCCGGTGAAAAAGACGGCGGACGGAATTCAGCCGATTCTTTATATAAAATCTCGAATCAAAGCGCCGGAAAGCCTGACACTGAAATTGAAGAAAAAAGGACTGCAGGAGGATTGCGATACGGCGCTGGAAAAGATACATGATCTTATCGGAATACGGGTGATCTGTTCTTTCGGGGAAGAGGTATATCGAGTTGCAGAATGGATTTCCAACAGAGAACATGTGGAAGTGATAGAACGTAAAGATTATATTGCCTATCCGAAACCGAATGGTTACCGAAGCCTTCATTTGATTGTAAAGTTTACAGAAAAAGGAATGGAACAGATTACCGCCGAGATACAGCTTCGGACAATTGCCCATGATTTTTGGGCTGTGCTGGAGCACCAGATGAAGTATAAAAAAAGTGTAGAGCATGAGACTGTAATCAAAAGTGAGTTGAAACGATGCGCAGATGAAATCGCATCACTTGACGTGTCCATGCAGACTATTCGGGAGCTTTTACGGGAGTGGGAGTGTGTGGATAACTCTTAGAACTCACTAAAAAAATATAGACTATTTTAAAAAGATATATTATAATGAGAGCGATTTAATGAAAGAGTTGAAAACAGAGATGGACGCATATTCAAAAGGAGTTGATAATTATGCCTGAAAGTAATATGCTTTTAACAGACGAATTTATCTATTTTTCGTATACTCAAAAAGGGAATATACAGACAAGCAATACTGCGCCATTATACCGGCAGAAGGTATAGTGGTGCTTTTTGCGTGGAATTTTAGAATAAGCGAGTTTCTCATCAAAAAATGGGAGGGACAGTTGGATGAAAATAATCTCACTCCGGAGCTTGGAGGCAGATGGAGCAACTACCTCGATATTTATCAGATTTACAGAGACAGTTACGTATGTCGTTCGGACATTTCGGTTTGGGACTGCTTTATGAATTCTGAGTATTTAAAAAAATTTTCAGATGGAACAGAGAATGAAAAACAATTTTTTATTCGCATCGAGAATAAACAAAAAAATATTGAATGGCATGAAGTATTTATGGAAAAAGTAGGATATTCCAAATTGATGATCGGAAGTCGTGATATTCGGAATATTCAAAGAAACGCCGTGATCACGCAGGCGATTATGCCGGAATTTGACTATGTCTGCAGTATCGATATTGCTACAGGAAACTGTGATGTTTACTATTCGGATTATGCGGAACCTGTAAAGTTAAAGTCGCAAAAGTATCAGGAAATTATGCCTGATGTAAACAGTGTTTACGTAGTACCGGAACAACGCAAACAGCTGACTGCTGATATGGAGATGGAAACAGTCATAAAGGAATTACAGGACAAAGAGGAATATGTTTTATATGCAACGATACAAAGATATGGAAAGCTGTTTTATAAGCGACTTCGTTTTATTTATTCAGATAAGGAAAAAACAAAAATATTACTGTCAAGAGTGGATATCAGCGATATTGTACGGGAGCAGCAGCTGCGGGAAAAAGAGGAAAAGAAAAGGCTGATTTATTTAGAAAATATGTCGGTTGCCTGTCTAGAATTAAAAATTCTTACAGATGATGCAGGAATCCCATATGATTTCAAGATTGTATATTCGAATAAGGCGTTTACTGAGCTGGCAGGAGAGAAATATCAAAACCTGATCGGAGAGAGATTTTATGAGGTGTTCAAAGATGCCGATGCAAAATGGCTGGAATATTACAGCGAAATAGCATATGAGGGGACTTCGCGAGTCATCAACAGATACAGTTCGGAATTAAAAAAACACCTGCTTGTTGATGCATTTCAGACAGAACCCGGACAGTGCGGCTGTGTGTTGATGGATGTTTCAGAGGAGTATTATAAGAAACAGGAGTTAGAAAACAGTAGAGAAGAACTGAGGAAGAAAGCACAGATGGATTCACTTACCGGTGTGCTCAATGCAGGAACAGGAAAATTACTAGTTGAGAACAGAATTTCGCAGCAGGAAGAGTTTGATTATAATGCGATTTTTCTTATGGATATCGATGATTTTAAGACAATCAATGATACAAAAGGACACATGGTGGGAGATGAAGTATTAAAGGCTTTTGCAGGCGTGCTGAAAAAGATATTCCACTCAGAAGACATTATTTATCGTCTTGGCGGGGACGAGTTTGTTGTTTTTGTGGAAAACATTCATAAACCGGCAGAAAGTGTGGAAAAGATTATGAACCGTTTTGCAGGAGAGATAGAAAGGGTAAGAGAACGTTATCCGCTATTGACCAGCAGCGTCGGAATCTATATTGCAAATAAAAGACATTCTTTTAAAGACTATTACAAACAGGTAGATAAGGCTTTGTATCAGACGAAGAAGGAGGGGAAAAATCATTATACGGTACGAGAAGATTAAAGCAGTCAGATGGATTATCCTAATAGTTGCGGCACTTTATAAAGTGAAAAACAAAAAGCGAAATAGTTATTGGATTGAATAAATTAAGACGTGTAGGAGATAGGAAACGATGGATGAGAAGTGGATACAGAAACGATTAAAGAAGATTATGCTATTCTTTATATTGACGAGTCTTGTATTGGTGATCAGTGGTTGGATTACATCAATTTTTCTGAATGCTACGTTTAAAAAAGAAATCAGTGAACAGATTACGACGGAGGTGGATAGATATAAGACGAATATCAACCGAAAGATAGAGTCAAATCTACAAACATTATATACGTGGGCAAGTTTTATGGAATTCAGTGAAAATATGGATAAGGATCAATTTGCAACTGGTCTGTATGAGTCAAATAATCACAATAGCTTTATACAGATGGGATATTTTGAAAAACAAAAGTTCGGGGTAATGGTGACTTTGAATAGTTCTATTGCACAGAACGTGCAGGCAGAGGAGACAAATCCGGAATTATATGGAGTCATCGAGAAAGCATGGAATGGAGAAAGTGCGATATCCGAAGTTTATTATGACGACAATCTTGAGGAGGACTTTATCGCATATGCGGTGCCTGTAAGAAAAGACGGAGCGATTATCGGGACACTGGTTGCATGTGAAAGTACATCAAATTTCTTTGACGTTATGAAAATTAAGAGTGGATTCAGTGAGAAAGGAAGCAGCGTTGGAATTATAGACGTACAAGGAGGTTTTGTGGTGAATATGGGGGCTGCGGATACAGGTAATTCTACGGATTCCATCTATAGCAGTGAAATGTTTTCCGGCGAACAAAAGAAAGAATTAAAACGGGCGATCAAGAATAAGGAAAGTCTGTTTTTGGATATTGTATATGAAGGGGAAGAGTATCGCAGTTATGTGGAACCGGTAGAAGTTCATGATTGGTATCTCGTTTTTCTGACAACAGAAGAAGCGGTAAATGGACCGACGCATCAAAATATGGTGATCACGAGAATCAGCTATATGTGCATTTTAATTCTATCCTGTATATCAGTTTTATATGGCTATAGTCTGATGAAAAAACATAATAAAGAGCTGTTAAGGTTTGCGTATTATGACAGACTTACCGGTGCATACAACATGGTGAATTTTTTGCAGAGCCTTGAAAGAATTCTTCAGGAGACAGTTGAGTTTAGTGTTGTGGCGGTAAATATTCGAAAATTTAAGTTTATCAATGAGATTTTTGGAGACCAGGTTGCCAATCAGCTGCTGTGTCAGGTCAAAGAGGTCATCGACAGAGAAATTCATGAAGGCGAATTCTTCTGTAGAGAGACGGCAGATAAGTTTTACATTTTAATTCGAACAAGTAAAAAAGAAGAAGTAAAAAAACGCCTTGAGAAGATTACGGAAGATATCAGGAAAATATTTTTAGACCAATATCGAGAATATCGAATTATGCTATACGTGGGCGTTGTATCCAGAGCAGATATAGACAATCAAGACATAAAAAGAGAAGAGTTGATGACTCATGTCATGTTTGCACTGGGGCAGGCAAGACGAAAAGGACAAGATGATATTGTGTTCTATAATGAGAAGATGTATAAAAAGGAACAGCTTAGAAATTACATTGAGAGTCATATGAATCAGGCGCTCAAAAATGGAGAATTCAGATTGTTCCTGCAACCGAAGATGAATCTGAAACGAAAGACGATCGGAGGAGCTGAAGCGCTGGTCCGCTGGGTTACATCAGAACAAAAGATGATTTTTCCGGATCAATTTATTCCGTTGTTTGAACAAAACGGATTTTGCATAGAACTGGATTTGTATATGATGGAGCAGGTGTGCCGTCAGATACGGGAATGGATTGATCAGGGAAAAGAACCTGTCCCGGTCTCTGTCAATCAGTCAAAACTTTTATTTTACGAAGAAGGGTATGTAAAAAGGCTGTGTGAGATTATTAAGAAATATGAAATACCTGCACAAATGATCACATTAGAAATTTTAGAAAGTTTGGCGCTTGAAGATGCAGAAGGATTAAATAATCGAATTGGGGAGCTGAAAGAGAAGGGATTCAACATTTCGATAGACGATTTTGGAAGCGGATATTCTTCACTCAATATTTTAAGCAGTCTGGATATTGATGAATTAAAGCTGGACAGAGTCTTTTTGATGAAAAAGGCAGGTCATAAAGAGTGGAAACAACAGGTGGTCATGGAACAGATTATCGAAATGGCGAAGAAAATGGATATTACGACAGTTGCGGAAGGCGTGGAAACGCCGGAAGATGAGACACTTATTTTAAACGCCGGATGTGATTATGGACAGGGGTATTATTATAGCAGACCAGTCTGCGCGACAGAGTTCACAGAAAAATATATTGATTCAAAAAAATAAGCATACATCAAAAGAAAAGAATATGAGGAGGGAGTAACAAATGAAGTTAAGTGAATTATCAATAGGAAGCACTGCAACCATACTTCGTGTGGGAGGAGCAGGCGCACTGCGCCAGCATTTTTTAGACATGGGGCTGATACAGGGAACGGAGGTCACTGTCGTAAAATACGCACCGATGGGAGATCCGGTGGAATTGCGTATCCACGGTTATGAATTGACGATTCGATTAGCAGATGCAGAAAATATCGAGACCAGTGAGCCTCATAAGCCTAAAACCTTGAAAAAGAAAGTGGCAAAGCCGGAGAAACACCATCCGGGATACGGTGAGGGAGGAAAATTCCATGATCGAAATCACGAAAATCCTCTTCCGGACAGTGAGACACTCACATTTGCCCTTGTAGGAAATCAAAACTGTGGAAAGACCACATTGTTTAACCAGTTAACCGGCGCCAAACAACATGTCGGAAATTTTCCGGGTGTGACGGTGGATCGAAAAGATGGCGTGATCAAAGGACATGACAATACACTGATCACAGACTTGCCGGGAATTTATTCTATGTCTCCATATAGCAGCGAGGAGATTGTGACAAGAGAGTTTGTCATCCATGAGAAGCCAAAGGGAATCATCAATATTGTAGATGCAACGAATATCGAGCGAAATCTTTATCTGACCATGCAGCTTTTAGAATTGGGGATCCCAATGGTTGTCGCCTTGAACATGATGGATGAGCTGCGGGAAAATGATGGATCTGTACTTGTCAATGAGATGGAGGAAGAGCTGGGAGTTCCGGTTATTCCGATTTCAGCGGCAAAAGGAGAAGGAATCGAAGAACTGATTCGGCACGCAATTCATGTGGCCAAATATCAGGAACAGCCTTTGGAGACCGACTTTTGTAAGCGGGAGGAAGGTATCCACAGAGGAATCCATGCGGTCATGCATCTGATTGAAGATCATGCGGAAAAAGTGAGGATTCCGGTGCGTTTTGCGGCGAGCAAGGTGATGGAAGGTGACGCGAAAATTTTGGAACAGCTGAAGCTGACAGTGAATGAGCAGCATCTTTTGGAAGAGATTGCAAAACAGACAGAGGAAGAGACCAGCATGGATCGTGCGGCCGCGGTTGCCCAGATGCGTTTTGATTATATCGAGGATATCTGTAGCGAGACTGTTATCAAACCCAAGGAAAGCAAGGAGAGGGTAAGAAGCAGAAAAGCAGATGAGTTCCTGACCGGGAAATATACAGGAATTCCGGCATTTATCGGAATCATGGGAGTTGTGTTCTGGCTCACGTTCAATGTGATCGGCGCGTTTTTACAGGGGCTTTTAGAATCTGGAATCACAGCTTTGACAGATCTGGCGGACAAGGCGATGCAGGCGGCAAATGTCAACAGTGTGGTACATTCTCTTGTGATCGACGGAATTTTTAGCGGTGTCGGTGGAGTCTTAAGCTTCCTGCCAATTATTGTGACACTCTTTTTCTTCTTATCAATTCTAGAGGATAGTGGCTATATGGCACGTGTGGCATTTATCATGGATAAATTACTTCGAAAACTTGGACTTTCCGGAAGAAGTATTGTGCCGATGCTGATTGGATTCGGATGTACGGTTCCGGGTGTTATGGCGAGCCGTACATTGCCATCAGAGCGAGACCGTAAAATGACGATTCTGCTGACGCCATTTATGAGCTGTACGGCAAAGCTTCCAATCTATGCATTTTTTACTGCAGCATTTTTCCCGGAGCATGGAGCTTTGGTGATGATTGCACTGTATGTGTTCGGAATTGTGATGGGAATCGTTATGGCGCTGATTTTCAAAAAGACAGCGTTTAAAGGAGAGGCAGTGCCGTTCGTCATGGAACTTCCAAACTATCGTATGCCGGGAGCAAAGAATGTGGGACATTTGTTATGGGATAAGGCAAAAGACTTCTTGCAGAGAGCATTTACGGTTATCTTCATTGCGACGATCGTCATCTGGTTTTTGCAGAACTTTGATACAGGGCTGAATATGGTATCCGATTCACAACATAGTATTCTGGCGCTTGTCGCAGGAGCACTTGCTCCAATCTTTATTCCGGTTGGATTTGGAGACTGGAGAATTGTGACAGCGTTGATATCAGGTTTTCTCGCAAAAGAGAGCGTGGTCTCATCGCTTACGGTGTTGTTTGGAAGCACAGCGACTTTGCAGGGAAGCCTGACGACAGTCGGCGCAGCTGCACTCTTGGTATTCTGTCTGCTTTATACACCGTGCGTTGCTGCAATCGCATCTGTAAAACGCGAACTTGGCGGGAAATGGGCGGTGGCTATGGTCATCGGACAATGCGTAATCGCATGGATCATGGCGTTTGTGGTATATCATATTGGAATGCTGTTTTAGGGAAAATGACAGGGAAGAAGTGCGGTATAGAAAGAATTAACCGATAAGGACTTGTAAATCAAACAAAGCTCTTATATAATAAATCTATTCATTAAAAAGTAGGAGGATATTTTTGTGAAGAACGAAACGGTCATCGTCCTTGACTTTGGGGGACAATACAATCAATTAATTGCAAGACGTGTCAGAGAATGTAATGTATATTGTGAAATATATTCTTACAAGAAAAATCTGGAAGAAATTAAAGCGATGAATCCAAAAGGAATCATTTTGACAGGCGGCCCTAACAGTGCGTATGAGGCGGATTCACCGACATACGACAAAGAATTGTTTGAGCTTGGAATACCGGTGCTTGGAATCTGTTATGGTTCCCAGCTGATGATGCATCTATTGGGCGGAACAGTAGAGAAGGCTCCGGTTCGTGAGTATGGAAAGATTGAAGTGACAGTGGATACAACATCCCAATTGTTTACAGATATTTCCGAGAAGACAATCTGCTGGATGAGTCATAACGACTATATTTCAAAAGCGGCACCGGGATTTGATATTATTGCGCACACGGCAGACTGTCCGGTGGCAGCAGTACAGAACGTAGAGAAAAAATTATATGCAACACAATTCCATCCGGAAGTACTTCATACACAGGAAGGAAAGAAGATGCTTTCTAACTTCGTATATAATGTATGTGGCTGCTCAGGTGACTGGAAGATGGATTCTTTTGTGGAAAACTCAATCAAAGCAATCCGCGAGAAAGTAGGAGACGGAAAAGTGCTCTGCGCACTGTCTGGCGGTGTGGATTCCTCTGTGGCAGCAGTTATGCTTTCAAAGGCAGTGGGCTCACAGCTTACCTGTGTGTTCGTAGATCACGGACTTCTCCGTAAAAACGAAGGAGATGAAGTAGAGGCGATTTTCGGACCGGAAGGAAATTACGAGCTGAACTTTATCCGCGTCAATGCACAGGAGCGTTTTTATGCAAAATTAAAAGGTGTGGAAGATCCGGAAGCAAAACGTAAAATCATCGGAGAAGAGTTCATTCGTGTATTTGAAGAAGAGGCGAAAAAAATCGGAGCAGTAGATTTCCTTGTACAGGGAACGATTTATCCGGATATCGTAGAGAGCGGACTTGGTGGTGAATCAGCAGTCATCAAATCTCACCACAACGTAGGTGGACTTCCTGACTACGTAGATTTCAAAGAGATCATCGAACCGCTTCGCGATCTGTTCAAAGACGAAGTGCGTAAAGCCGGATTGGAACTTGGAATTCCGGAATACCTTGTATTCAGACAACCATTCCCAGGACCGGGACTCGGTGTTCGTATCATTGGAGAAGTCAATGCAGAGAAAGTGAAGATTGTACAAGATGCAGATGCGATTTACCGTGAGGAGTTGGAAAAAGCAGGCGTGGCAAAAGATATTGGACAATACTTTGCAGCGTTGACAAACATGCGCTCTGTAGGCTGCATGGGTGATGAGAGAACATACGATTACGCAGTTGCGCTTAGAGCGGTTACAACTGTGGACTTCATGACAGCGGAATCCGCAGAGATTCCTTGGGAAGTGCTTGGAAAAGTTATGAACCGAATTGTGAATGAAGTGGATCATGTGAATCGAGTACTGTATGATATTACAAGTAAGCCACCAGGAACGATAGAGTTTGAATAACGGACAGAAAACCTCGGATGCCCATTTTACAAGGGTTTCCGAGGTTTCTTTATGTCTGTTGGCTCTA
>PPYF01218959.1_pt1 | contig 64856 bp, 48 predicted proteins | sample 1559871 | NCBI WGS metagenome assembly PPYF01 (sample SAMN08240021, study PRJNA423297) | Human gut metagenome, whole genome shotgun sequencing project. | reverse complement strand
AGATAATGATACTTTTTAATAATTTATAAAACAATCATAAAAGCAAATACTTTGAGCCTGTTAAGGTTCTGAAGTGACTATTTTATTACTAATTATGAGTATTTTTGCAGGTAAAACCCTTATGATTACCGGTGGAACAGGTTCTTTCGGTAATGCAGTTCTCAATCGTTTTCTTCGTACTGATATTACAGAAATCCGAATCTTTAGTCGTGATGAAAAGAAGCAGGATGATATGCGCCATGAATATCAGGTAAAGTATCCTGATGTGGCACATAAAATTAAGTTCTTTATTGGTGATGTTCGTAATTTGCAGTCATGTAAGAACGCAATGCCTGGCGTTGACTATATCTTCCATGCAGCAGCTTTGAAGCAGGTTCCAAGTTGTGAGTTTTTCCCCATGGAGGCAGTGAAAACCAATGTAATCGGTACTGATAACGTTTTGACAGCTGCTATTGAGGCAAAGGTTGGTACAGTAATTTGTCTTTCTACAGATAAAGCGGCGTATCCTATTAATGCCATGGGTATCACTAAGGCTATTGAGGAAAAGATTGCAGTTGCAAAGAGTCGTTACTCTGGTGACACAAAGATCTGTTGTACCCGTTATGGTAATGTAATGTGCTCACGTGGTTCTGTTATTCCTTTGTGGATTGATCAAATTCGTAATAATACTCCCATCACTCTTACCGAACCTAAGATGACCCGTTTCATCATGTCACTTGAAGAAGCTGTCGAACTCGTACTCTTTGCTTTTGAACATGGACAGAATGGTGATATCCTCGTTCAGAAGGCTCCTGCATGTACTATCCAAACACAGGCAGAGGCCGTTTGCGAACTTTTTGGCGGTAAGAAAGAAGACATCAAGGTAATTGGAATCCGTCATGGTGAGAAGATGTATGAGACATTGCTTACCAATGAAGAATGTGCCAAGGCTGAAGATATAGGTAATTTCTATCGTGTGCCTGCTGATAATCGTGGCTTGAATTATGATAAGTTCTTCAAAGAAGGTGAAACGGAACGTAACACACTTACAGAGTTCAATTCTAATAATACTTATATATTGAATGTAGAAGAGACCAAGGCTAAAATAGCAGCTCTTGATTACATCAAAAAGGAATTGAGTGGCGAAGGTAATTTCGTACAATAATAGAGTTATGAATATTTTAGTTACCGGTGCCAAAGGTTTTGTTGGTAGAAATCTTTGTGCCCAACTTAATAATATCAAAAACGGAAAGGCTCGTTGTTATGGCGATCTGAAGATTGATGAAGTCTTTGAATACGATGTCGATTCCACTTCTGAACAATTAGATGTCTGGTGTCAGAAAGCCGACTTTGTGTTCAACCTTGCTGGAGTGAACCGTCCAAAAGAGAATGACGAGTTCATGAAAGGCAATTTCGGTTTTGCAAGTATATTGCTTGATACACTGAAGAAACATCATAATGCTTGTCCTGTCATGCTCTCTTCTAGTGTACAAGCTTCGCTGATTGGTCGTTTTGGTAATAGCGAATACGGTCGCAGCAAAAAGGCAGGCGAAGATCTTTTTCTACAATACGGTAAGGATACAGGAGCCAAGGTGTTGGTTTATCGTTTCCCGAATCTTTACGGTAAATGGTGTCGTCCCAATTACAACAGTGCTGTAGCTACATTCTGCAACAACATCGCTAACGACCTTCCTATACAAGTCAATGATTCAAGTGTAGAACTCGAACTGCTCTACATTGATGATCTCGTAGACGAGATGATTTATGCCTTGAAAGGCGAGGAACATCACTGCGAGTTTGAAGGTCTTGACATACATCCATTGACAGAGGGTAGATACTGCTATTGTCCGGTTACCCATAAGGCTACATTGGGCGAAATAGTTGATTTACTGTATCAGTTTGCAGAAATGCCTAAGACGTTGCTGATTCCTGAAATTCCGGCAGACTCGTTTGCTAAGAGATTGTACAGTACTTTTCTGAGCTACTTGCCCAAAGAAAAGGCAATTTTTGACTTAAAGATGAATGTAGATCATCGCGGTTCGTTTACAGAACTCGTACACACCTTAAACTGCGGTCAAGTAAGTGTAAATATTTCTAAACCAGGTGTTACTAAGGGTGAACATTGGCACAATACTAAATGGGAGCAGTTCATTGTGGTTAGCGGGCACGGACTTATCCAATTTCGAAAAGAAGGTACTGATGAGGTTCTTAACTATGAGGTGAGCGGAGAAAAAATACAATCTGTCATCATGCTTCCCGGTTATACCCATAATATCGTCAATCTCTCTGATATGGAAGATTTGGTAACAGTTATGTACTGCAATGAGATATTCAATCCGGATAAACCGGATACGTATTTTGATAAAGTAGAAAAATAATATGGAAAAACAACCCAAATTTGATTATTCAGATATAAAGTTCAAGAACAACGGCAAACTAAAATTGATCATTGTTGTTGGTACTCGTCCTGAAATTATCCGCTTAGCGGCAGTAATTAACAAATGTCGTTTGTATTTTGATGTAATTCTTGCTCATACAGGTCAGAATTACCATTATAACCTCAACGGTATATTCTTCAAGGACCTAAAATTGGCGGAGCCGGAAGTTTATATGGATGCAGTGGGTGATGATTTGGGAGCTACTTGTGGTAACATTATCAACTGTTCCTACAAACTCTTTGTACAGACAAAACCTGACGGAGTCCTTGTACTCGGTGATACAAACTCGTGTCTGAGTGTCATTGGAGCTAAACGCTTGCACATTCCCATTTTCCACATGGAGGCAGGTAACCGCTGTAAGGATGAATGTCTCCCGGAAGAAACCAACCGTCGTATCGTTGATATCATCAGTGATGTAAATATGGCGTATTCAGAACATGCGCGAAGATATCTTGCCGATTGTGGTTTGCCCAAAGAACGTACTTATGTTACTGGTTCACCTATGGCAGAAGTACTTCATAACAACCTCGCAGAGATTGAAGCAAGTGATATTCATCAACGTCTTGGTTTAGAAAAAGGTAAGTATATTCTCTTATCTGCTCACCGTGAAGAAAATATCGACACCGAAAAGAACTTTCTCTCTCTCTTCAACGCTATTAACCACATGGCAGAGAAGTACGATATGCCGATTCTCTATTCGTGTCACCCACGCTCTCGTAATCGTCTACAAACTTCGGGTTTCCAACTCGATCCTCGCGTACAGGTGCAGCAACCTATGGGATTCCATGATTATAACTGTCTACAAATGCACTCCTTCTGCGTAGTTAGCGATAGTGGTACCCTTCCCGAAGAGTCTTCGTTCTATGCCTTCATCGGTAAACCTATTTCCGCTGTTTGCATTCGCACCAGCACCGAGCGTCCTGAAGCCCTTGATAAAGCCTGTTTTATCCTTTCCGGTATTGACACCACAGGCCTCCTACAGTCCGTAGAGCTTGCCACCAAACTCACTCAAAATGGCGATCATGGAATTCCCGTACCATGCTACATGGATGATGTTTCAACGAAAGTTGTTAAGATTATTCAGTCGTACGTTGGCGTTGTGAATAAGATGGTTTGGAGAAAAGAATTGGAAAATAAATAGTATGCGCATACTATTAGTTAATGGCGTTTTTGGATATGCTAGCACTGGCACTATAGTACGTGATATACAGAACCTTTGTGAGCAGCAGGGGATTGAGTGTTATGTAGCATACTCTGAGACTAATCTATCGGTCGATAAGATACATCGTGGATATCGGATTGGGGCTACATGGGAGAAGAAATTGCATGCTCTCCTCTGTCGTATCAATGGACGGCAAGCTTATTTCTCGCACATTGCGACACGAAGTTTTATCAAGTATATTGAGAGTATCAAGCCTGACATTGTCCATCTTCATACTATTCACGGAAACTATCTTAATATGCCGATGTTATTGAGCTACCTTGCAAAGCGTAACATTCGCACCGTTATCACAATGCATGATTGTTGGTACTATACTGGGGGCTGTTTCCATTATACCAGTGCCAAATGTTTCAAGTGGCAGCACGAGTGCGGAAACTGTCCTAAGAAAAAAGATGATACACCAGCATTGTTTCTTGATTGTTCTCAACGGATTCTCTTCGATCGCAAACGACTTTTAGACGCTATTCCTAATCTTACAATTACTGGAGTGTCAAATTGGATATGCCAAGAGTCGCGGAAAGGAATCTTCCACGATAAACATGTTTTCACTATTCATAATGGTGTTGACACTGAAATTTTCAAGCCTACCAAGTTGGAAGAAATAGGGAATCCAAAATCGTTAAGTACAGTCAGGAAGGCAATAGAAGGTAGCTTCGTAATAATGGGTCTTGCAGGCAAGTGGCTTGACCCTATTAATCGAGCGGCTATTGAGTATTTGCTTTCACAAATGGGCGATAACGATCGTTTGCTTCTGTTTGGATGTGATGACACAAAAATAACTCTCTTAAACTCATTGAATCTCCCGAAAGGAGCAAGCACAAAAATAGTAATCTTTGGATATACAACAAATCGCCAACTGTTGGCAGCTTTATACAGTCTTGCTGATGTATTCATCAACTGTACACGTGAGGAGAGTTTTTCACTCATTAATGTTGAGCCACAGGCTTGTGGGACTCCAGTTATAACGTACAGCAATACAGGGGCTCAGGAAACCGTTAATAATGAATGTAGTTATAGTGTGCCTACTGGTGACTATCAAGCCATATGGGACAAAATTAATCAGGTTCGTCAATACGGAAAAGCTCACTACTCCGACGCTTGCATCCAATGGGTTCGTGAGAATTACGAGATGCAGGAAAATTATAAAAAATATCTAAATCTATATGTCAGAATAAGAAGATGATTATGATGTTTAAAAATTAAAGTAAGAAGAATTCATTAAATGGATAATGTCAGATAGTACATCAAATAATTCACGAATAGCAAAGAATACACTCTTCTTGTATTTTAGAATGATTCTACTCATGGTAGTATCACTCTATACAAGTCGTGTAGTGTTAGCGACATTGGGTATTGAAGACTATGGCGTCTACAATGTCGTTGGTGGATTTATTGGAATGCTCGCTTTCCTCAATGGAGCGATGAGTGGCTGCACACAGCGATTTATTACAATAGAGTTAGGAAAGGGCGATGAACAAGCATTAAAGAAAGTTTTTTCAACATGTGTTATCACACATGCAATGATTGCTCTCGTAGTGTTTATTATAGCAGAAACGGTAGGTCTATGGTTTGTGAAGGAGAAGTTGGTTATATCAGACAACCGAATGACAGCTGCTATGATCGTTTATCAATGCTCTGTTCTTACTTCAATAGTTCAGATTATGAGTTTCCCTTACAATGCAGATATTATAGCACATGAGCGAATGTCGGCTTTTGCATATATTTCGATTTATGAAGCTTTCGCTAATTTATGTATTGTATATTTTTTGCAGATCGGAAATCTTGACAGACTTGCACTATATGCAGTATTGTTACTATTGGTTAAAGTATCTGTGATAATAGTCTATCGCATTTATTGCAAGCGACACTTTGTAGAATCAAGTTTTCATAGAATGTTTGATAAGTCTTTATTTAAACAGATGTTTGCCTTTACAGGGTGGAATTTATGGGGTGGACTTGCTGGTACGTTAATGGGGCAAGGTATTAATATCTTATTGAATCTTTTTTTTGGACCAGTTGTTAATGCGGCACGTGGAGTAGCTGTTCAAGTTCAAAGTGTAGTCCAAATGTTTGCTAGCAACTTTCAGATGGCACTGAATCCTCAAATCATGAAAACTTATGCAGCAGGAGAAATGAATAATATGCATACACTGATTTTTAGATCAGCCAAATTCACCTTTATGTTATTGCTTTGTTTAATTCTTCCCATTTCGTTGGAAATTGATTGTATCTTGAAATTATGGTTGCACGAGGTCCCTGATAATACTAATATATTTATTCTTTTGATGCTGTGTATTGCTATGGTTGATGCTGTATCTAATCCATTCATGATTGCATCAGCAGCAACAGGTAGAGTAAAAGTATATCAATCTGTTGTGGGAGGAATACTTTTGACTATTGTGCCATTGGCTTATGTCGCTCTAAAAATGGGCGGCGAGCCTTATCTTGTTTTTATTGTACATTTGATAGTGGCATTGGTAGCTTTCGTCGTTCGATTGATGATCGTAAGGAATTTGGTTCAGGTTAGTGTACGTAAATATATAAAATGCGTAATACTGCCATGCGTATGTATTTCAGTTCCTTCAATATTGATATCAATTTCTGTGAAATCAACATTACCAAATGACTTAATGGGAGTATTCTGTGTTGTTTGTATATCATGCTTTAGCGTAGTATTATGCTCATATATACTAGGATTGACATCAGGCGAAAAGAAATTTGTTGTGAGTAAAATATCAAATATCATTCATCATTAATGATTAATATAGTCGATAAAACAAGTTGCTGTGGATGTAGTGCCTGTGCATCAGTTTGCCCCAAGCAATGCATCAACATGGAGGGGGATAATGAAGGCTTCCTCTATCCACATGTGGATAAGGACACTTGTATAGATTGTGGTCTCTGTGAGAAGGTATGCAATGAGCTTAATCCTATGGCCCCAAGAGAGCCACTTCAAGTACTAGCTGCCATCAATAAAAATGAAAAAATCCGTCTTAAAAGTTCATCAGGTGGCATCTTCTATGTACTTGCTAGTAAGATTATCAGTGAGGGAGGTGTTGTCTTCGGTGCACGCTTTGATGAGAACTGGCAGGTGCTGATAGACTATGCAGAAGATATGGAGAGCGTTAAAGCCTTTATGGGGTCTAAATATGTACAGGCTCGCATAGAAAATGCATACAAAGATGTGAAGTATTTCCTCATAAAAGGTCGCAAGGTACTCTTTTCTGGAACACCTTGTCAAGTAGCAGGCCTGCATCAGTTCTTGAGAAAATAATTTGATAATCTCTTGACCGTAGATTTCATATGTCATGGTATCCCAAGTCCAAAAGTTTGGCAGATGTACTTGGATGAAATATTTGGCTGTTACAAACGGATGAAGTCTGTCTCATTCAGAGATAAAACGAGAGGTTGGCAAAATTATCATTTCAGAATAGAGTACGATGATAATGAAAATGCTACAATGCTTTTAAGTCCAGCTACCCAAAATCAATATATGAGGGCTTTCCTTTCTGACTTGATACTTCGCCCGTCATGTTCTTTTTGTGTAGCAAAGTCAGGAAGTAGTCGAAGTGATATTACGCTTGCCGATTTTGGGGGTATTTGGAATGAGAATCCCCAAATGTATGACAATAAAGGTACAAGCATGATTTTCATTAATACAGATAAAGGACGTCTTGTTTTACCTTCAGAGGAAATAGTAAAGTATGATAAATCCGATTATTCAACAGCTCTCAAATATAATAGGGTATGTAAGGTCTCTGTTTCTCCAAATTCTAAACGAGATTTATTCTTTTTAAAGTTGAAAACTACAGAAAGTGTAACACAACTGATAGAAAAAACTCTCAAACCTCCTTTTATGCAGCTATGCATAATTAATACTAAATTATTGATAAGGAGGCTGATGAAATTGGAATGGGGGAGATAGCAACTTATGCAAAATCTTCTTCTCCTGTATAGATATATTCGGCCTATAAATCTTAGACGTAAGAAAATAGACTGGATAAGTTGTTGTTTAGAAATTAAATTAAAAGATAAGCATAAATGAAAATAGGTATACTTACCTTTCATTGGGCTACCAATTATGGAGCGGTTCTACAGGCTTATGCTCTTCAGGAATATCTCCGTAATGAAGGTCACGAAGTGGAAATTATTAATTATAAACCATGGCATTTTGATTTTTGGAAATGCTACTTACGTCGTCCGTGGTTGTTGCAATACTTTCATAGAGATTGGATAGGTCACAATAAGGAATTGAAACTTAAGCTCTTTCGTAAAAATTACCTTTGTCAAACAAAACGCTATTTTTCAGCTAAACAAATTGCAGTTGATAATTTGGATTATGATTGGGTTATTAGTGGTAGCGATCAGATTCTTAATGATAGTTTTACTCTTTCGGGAGAGAATAGCCCTACTCCGGCATATTATCTTCAGTCTTTTCCTAATGCAAAGCGAATAGGCTATGCAGTCAGTTTTGGGTGTAATGAATATCCTGTTGAAGCACTACAATATGCGAAGCGGTGGATTAATAACTTCGACAAAGTTGGAGTTCGGGAGCAAACTGGTCTATCGATACTTGAAAGCATGGAATACAAGGGGCCAAAACAAATAGTACCAGATCCCACTATACTTTGCGGTAAGGAACTATTTAAGGATATTAAGATTGAATATCCAGAAAAGAAAGGTTATATCTGTGCATACATCCTTCGTAAGCACATCGATTTTAAAGAAGATAATGTTATTTATATTGACGATTTTAACAATCCTCTTTCAATGGAGCAATGGCTTGGTACAATCATGGGAAGTAAGGGACTTATTACTAATTCTTACCATGGTATGATTATAGCTATTTTGAATCAGGTTCCTTTTGCAGTGATTGCAGATGCTGCTCATATGAACGATAGATTCTATACTCTATTGGAGAATTTGGGACTCACAGATCATATCATTACTTCTATCGATAATTATTCTACATCTTTAGCTCAACCAATAGATTGGAAGGATGTCGAGTTTCGACTTGCTAAGTTTCGTAAGGCTGGAGAATATCTACTAAATAATGAGTAATATTAGCGAACAAACACTCATTCTGGTATTATTATGATAATATATATTTTATTCTTCACGTATTTAATATTTGGTACAATTGCCTTCGGTAATAAAAATAACAGTTCTTATCTAAGATGGGCCATGATTTTTCTTGCAGGCATTATAGGACTTCGAAGTACTGAAGTTGGTGTAGATACTTCTGGATATGTTGAAAATTTTAAAGAATTCTCATCTTTCACATTTGATCAATTACTAGTCAGATTAAAGGATGCCAAAGAACCATTGTACGTTCTGGGGACATGGCTGGTTGGATGCATTTTTAATTCGAGTGTGGCATTCATTGTGTTTTGGGGTGCATTTCCGTGTGTAGCAATATACTATGCACTCAAATACGAGGTGAAATTAGCTAAGGGGCAGCTTGTTTCTATTTTGTGTCTTTTTGCATTAGGGCTTTTTGCATTCTTCGTAGCCGGTATTCGTCAGACAGCAGCAATTTCCGTTGTATTACTTGCTTATAGATGTCTTACCAAAGAGGAAATTTTGTGGAAGTTATCCTTCCTTAAAAGTAAACAGTTTCTGTCTTTCTGTTTATTAATGCTGATTGCCTATAATATTCATAACTCTTCCCTCTTATTTATATTGGCTGTACCTTTATTGAAAATCCGAGTGAGTTGGTGGTACTTTCCTATTGTGATATCACTATTCTTTATTGGTAGCTTTATGAAGATAGGATTCTTAACAGAAATGGCATCATTATTTTTTGATGATCGTTTTGTGTCTTATGGTACTACTTATGAGAGCTCTCAAAGTATCAATGCCTTTATTATGCAACTCATATTGTTTACTATCTGTTATGTGAAGCATGAGGCTTTGGTGAAACGTGATGCAAGGAATGGATATCTTTTCAATGTTCTCATGGTGGGGCTTGTATTCCAATCTTTTTCTGGTATGATCTATGAGATGGCTCGTGTCGCATTCTATTTCTCTATTTTTGCAATTATATTAGTTCCTAAGGCTATTGATGAATATGCTCCGAGTCAAAAGGTACTTCTTTATGTAGGATTCACGGTATTTGTGTTGATTTATTTATTCTTCCTATCTAGCGGGAGTCTTCCTGAATATAATTCTGCACTATTTAAATAATCTATGCTATCATATTTTAGATGCTTGTGTATGTCGATAAGAGATTTTGTTCTTTTTCAGACGAAGGAATTGGTTGAATGTAACTAAAAATATTGAATATAAATATCAATTGGTCAAGAAAAATATGTATAAAGAATATACAGGATACCTGAAAGGGGGAGGTTCTGTGATAAATCGCAAATAAAAATATTCTCGAAATATGTGATATTGAGAATTAACATAAGTCTTTTGATACTAATGAACATGATATTAACAATAATAAATTTCATGAATTTATGAAAGAAATTAAGATTGCTGTAATCGGCTTAGGCTACGTCGGTCTTCCATTGGCTCGCCTTTTTTCAACCAAGTACAAGACTATAGGTTTTGATATGAACGCAAAACGTTGCGAAGCCTTGATGGCTGGTCATGATGCCACCCTTGAGGTGTCTGACGAACTTCTCCAAGATGCCATAAACAATCACGGTTTTGTATGTACTGCCGATCTTGAACAGATTCGCGACTGTAACTTCTATGTTGTAGCTGTCCCTACTCCAGTAGATGCAGACAATCGTCCGGATCTCCGTCCTCTTTGGGGGGCTTCCGAGACTATTGGCAAGGTTATCTCTAAAGATGATATTGTAGTGTATGAGTCCACCGTGTATCCTGGTGTAACCGAGGAGGAATGTCTGCCTGTGGTAGAGCGCATATCTGGCCTTGAGTTTAACAAGGATTTTTTCGCCGGTTACTCACCTGAACGTATCAATCCGGGTGACAAAGAGCATACCGTAGAGAAGATTAAGAAGGTAACTTCCGGCTCTACTCCTGAGATTGCTGACATCGTGGATGCCGTGTACAACTCAGTATTGATTAATGGTACTCACAAGGCTTCTTCTATCAAAGTGGCTGAAGCCAGCAAGATCATCGAGAACAGCCAGCGCGACGTGAATATTGCCTTTATGAATGAGCTCGCCAAGATTTTCAACGCCATGGGTATCGATACCCATGATGTGATTGAAGCAGCTGCTACCAAGTGGAATTTCATTAAGTTGAGCCCAGGGCTCGTGGGTGGTCACTGTATCTCTGTGGATCCTTACTATCTCATTCAAAAGGCACAGGTGTATGGTGTGCTTCCGCGCATTATGTCGGCTTCTCGTCGTTTGAACGATGGTATGGGAGCATACGTTGCTAACCAGACCATCAAATGCATGAACAAGAAGGGTGTACTTGTGAAGGACGCCAAGATCCTTATTCTTGGTATCACTTTCAAGGAGAACTGCCCTGACCTCCGTAACTCTAAGATTGTGGATATTTATACAACTCTTGAGGAATACACCAACAATATTTCTGTTTACGACCCATGGGCTAATCCTGTTGCCGTTAATCATGAATATGGTATTGATATCACTAACGAACTTCCTACTGAGAAATTCGATGCCGTTATCCTCGGTGTCGCTCACAAGCAGTTCCTCGAACTAGATGTGAAGGGTATTCTCAAGGAGAATGGCGTGATTTATGACGTGAAAGGCTTACTGCCTCGTGATATTGTTGACGGGCGTCTGTAATGAATTGTATAGTAGAAATTAATTAGAAGCAATGAAAAATCGTGATTTAAGTTTGGATTTGTTGCGTGTTGTCGGATTGATATGCATTATTCTTACACATGTAAATCCGCTAGAGTTGTTGCAACTCAGAACTTTTGACGTTGTAATGTTGGTGACAGTTTCTACTTTTCATTACATTGGATACTCCAAACCCAGACCATATGGTGAATATCTGTGGAGTCGCATCAAACGGTTACTTTTCACATGACAATTTATTATACTTATAGGTACGCGTTTTCATCTACAATGCTTTAATAAATCCATTTGTCAAGAGCATTAATAAATTTAATGTTGGGGAATATATAATTATCGAGTCGCTTTGCAAACGTATTCTTTCAAGTAGTCTCTTCTCATTAGCAGAATCCATCTTGCTTAATTTTATATCATATGGTATTATAGCTATGACTGTATATAAACTTTATCACATAGAGACTAAACGTTTGTTATAATAATGATTATATTCGTTGCATTGGACGTGTTTTGTTTTTTACAGGGCAGATTTTCCTAATATTTACAAATATCTGCCAAGAGAGCAATACGTATTGCGGGGCTAATTGTGGCAGGTTTGTCGTTTGCCTTACTGCGAAAGGTAAATGTAAGTAGATTGCCGGGAATTTTGGTATTCATTTCAGTGAATTCATTATGGACTTACTTTTGGCATGTTATTATGCTTTAATCTTATTGAGGCCTATCCAGAATTGTTTGGTGAGACACTTTTTTCTTTATGCTCTTTCAAATGGGGAATAATTTTTGAATTTGGATACTTTATGATATACTTGCAAAATCATCTAATAATACGTTTAGAGAGGCTCATCTCTATTAAGTTATAAAACAGGAAAAGTCGGTGCTTATGTGAGTATTTATGACTTGGATATTATCATAATGTATTGTAGTTCGATACTGCTACCTGCTTCAAATAAAGAATAATTTTAATAATTATAACTATGGTGAAAGATAGAATATCCATTATCGTTCCTGTTTACAATGTGGAGCAATTTCTACGTGAAAGTCTTGACAGCATTGTTTATCAAACTTATAAGAATATTGAGGTGGTGTGTGTGAACGATGGTAGCCCTGATCATTGTATGCATATTCTCAAAGAATATGCAGCTAAGGATGAACGGGTGGTTATCATTGACAAGAAAAATGAAGGTGTGGCAGCGGCACGAAATGATGCTATGAAGGTTGCTACCGGTGAATATTTTATGTTTGTAGATGGTGATGATTGGTTAGAACTTAATGCTTGTGAGCGTCTGATGGAGGTGATGAAGGAATATAATCCAGATGTGGTAATGTTTTCATACTTCCGCGAATATGCAGACAAAACTCTTACTAAAGATAATATCTTTCCTAAGGATTTCATCATTTTTGATGAGGTTCAATGCCGTGAGCTTCATCGTCGGCATGCGGGGGCCATTGGTGAGGAGCTTCGCCATCCGGAAAACTTTGATGCAATCTGTTCACTTTGTACTAAACTGTTCAGGGGAGATATTATCCGTAAGCATAGTGAGATTCGTTATATCGACAACAAAATTATTGGAACGTATGGTGACGGGTTGATGAATATGTTCTATTATAAATATGTTCATAAGGCTGTATTTATTGGCGATCATTTGTATCACTATCGTAAAACTAATGAAAATTCAATTGTTACTGCATATAAAAAAGATTTCCAAAAACGTTGGAATAACCAGTTTGACATTATTCAACAATATATCGAAGAGAATCACTTGGGTGATGATTTCAAGGAGGGGCTTCGCAACCGTATTGCAGTAAGTTCCATGGGACTCGGATTAAATGCTATCCAAGCTAAGACAAACTTTTTGAGTAAATATAAGGAACTCAAGACTGTATTGTATGACAAGCGCTACCACGAGGCTATTAAAGATATTGAACTTCGGTCGATGCCTCTTCATTGGAGGTATTTTTATGGAGCTTGCCGCTACAAAATGGTATTGACATATTATTTACTGTCATGTGCTATTCGGTATTTGAAAAGTAAGAAGTAATTGAAGATAAAATGAAACTAAGTGTAATTATACCGATATATAAGGTGGAGGACTATTTAGAACGCTGTGTAAAGAGTGTTCTAAATCAAGATTATCGTGACCTTGAAGTAATTCTTGTAGATGACGGTTCTCCAGATCGTTGTCCACAGATTTGTGATGAACTTGCTAAAACAGATGATCGTATCGTTGTTGTTCATAAGCAAAATGGTGGTTTGTCTTCTGCCCGAAATGCAGGCATAGAAGTAGCTAAAGGAGATTATTTGACTTTTCTTGATAGTGATGATCAATGGGCAAAAGGAAAATTAAAACCTCTAATGGAGCAGCTTATAGAAGCAGATTCTACTATGCTCTTTTTTGCAAGTCTAAGTTTGTCTGAAGATGGTACCCTTCTTCAGAGAAACGAAAAAGATTTCTTTACTGAAGAGTTTAGAACTTTATCCTCTATTGACTTGTATCACCTTTTGATTAAATTTGGTAATCTACATGAATCTGCATGTACTAAGATCATGAAAAGACGTTTCCTTGTAGCTCAAGATTTGAAATTTAAGCAAGGAATGTTATGCGAGGATACGGAATGGATGTTCAGAGTATTGCGATCGATAGATAGAGTCTCAATTTCTTCTATTCCTCTCTTTATTTGTACGGAGAATAGAAGAGGTTCTATTACTAATACAGCTTCAACCAGAAGCGTGAGAGATATGCTTTCAATAATTAAGGGTAGTATTAAGATAAAACAGCAGACTCCAATGTTATCAACGATGGAGTTTGAGATGGCACATTGCTCTTATCTTTGGTCGATATGTTTGGGTATATATGCAATGATACCAGCAGGGGATAAAAGAGAGATGAGGATGTGTCTAAAGGACGTTGCAAGACATCTTGATCTTAGCGCTCACCCAAAGTCGAAGAAAGTCAGTATTGTTTATTCTTGTTGTGGTTTTCGTATTACAACTATAATTCTAGGATTATATTTGAAACTATTAAGAAAAAATATTATTAACAGGAAAAAAGTACAAGTTAATGGATAAAAAGCTAAAAGTTCTTCTCCTTGTTGCTGAAACTTGGAGAGGAGATGACTCTGGTGGCAATACACTTAACAACTTTTTTGAGGGGATGGAGGGAGTTGAACTTGCACAAGTATATTGTAGCGAAAAACTGCCGCTGAATAATGTGTGCAAAAGATACTTTCGGATTCCACAGTCTGAGGTCGTCAAGGGCTTTCTGGGTCATAAGAGAGTGGGACATGTTCTTAACATGACTGAAGTTAAAAAGACATGTATAGCTGAAAACCATTTTTTTTTTTGCAGTTCATTAGAGACTGTTCAAAATAAATTGGTAAAGGGTAAATTATTCAGGTGGCTGAAAAATATACGTCCAGAGATTCTTATTACTGCTCGTATGTTTTTGTGGCAATATAGTAATTGGAAAACACCAGAATTGGAAAAGTTTATCAAGGATTTTGCCCCTGATGTGATTTATGCTCCGTGTTATGCATTCCCGCAGCATCTGGCTCTTGATAGATATGTTAAGAAGTTAACGGGAAAGAAGATGATAACGTGGTCGGCAGATGACTGTTATTCTCTTCGGCAATTCAGTCTTGATCCTTTCTTTTGGATTAATCGTTTTTGGAATCGTCATTGCCTTAGAAAGACGTACCCTTACTTCGATGAATTCTATAGTATAAGTGAAGAGGAGGCAGAGGAAATGGAACCTGTTGTAGGCAAGAAAATAGGAATTTTGCGTAAAGGTGTAGTCGTCCCAGAGTCGTTCACTTTTCGTAATGTACATAAGCCTATCAAATTTATCTATGCGGGTGGTCTTTATTTAAATCGTCATAAAAGTTTGATAGAGATTGCTAATATTTTACGTAAACTGAATTCAGATGGCAATGTAAGAGCTGAATTGCACATTTATACTGGAAGTCAATTGAGTAATAAAGAAGCGAATCTCTTAAATGATGGTAAATCTGTATTCAATCATGGCTTGGTTTCTCCTGATAAACTGTCTCAGATTTATAAGGATAGTGATGTTGCCATTCACTGTGAGTCCTTCGACTTGAAATATCGTTTGATATCGCGTCTGTCATTCTCGACCAAGATTATCGATTGTTTTCAGAGTGGATGTGCTATTCTTGCTATTGCATGGAAAGAGCATACTGGCATTAAATATTTGAATCGTGAAGATGCAGCTATTTGTGTGACGAGCGTTAAGGATATCGAATCGGCGGTAACTCGAATAGTAGAAAATCCTGCTCTCATTAAGGAGTATGCAATGAAGGCATATAAATGTGAAAAACGTAATCATCGTATAGAGGATGTGCAAAAGAAATTGTACGATGCCTTTGTTAGATGTAGCAAATGAAAGGAATATGTAGGATAATACTAGAAAAATAAATCAACAAATATATAAATTATGAACAACCATTATAATGGTCACTTATGTATAGTATTTGCATTGGAGCATTACAATCCTCTGAATATGATTCGTGCCTTGGGCGAAAATGGCATTAACCCTGTGTATATCTCGGTGAAGAGACGCTATGAGGTAGCTACTAAAAGTAAGTATATCTCTGTGCTTCATCGTGTTGATTCTGTGGAGGAGGGTTTCAAACTACTGTTGGGGAAGTATGGTCATTTGGCTGAGGAGACTGGAAAGAGCCCTTATATCGTGCTCTCGGACGATAAGACGATAGGATACCTCGATCTCCACTATGATGAGTGGAAAGACAAATTTATCACTTACAATGCCGGTCGCAACGGTCGTATCAATGAATTTATGGACAAGTACGAAATCCAGCAGTGTGCAAAGCGTCATGGCTTCAACGTACTCGATTCATACGTAATCAACAAAGATGACGAATTGCCAAAAGGATTATGGTATCCTATCATAACAAAGGATATATCACCGAATTCTGGTAGCTGGAAAGACGATGTATATATCTGCCAGGATGAAAAAGAACTGAAAGAAGCTATCAAAAAGATAGAGAGTCCATTGATTATGATTCAGCACTTTGTGGACAAGCAGAACGAGATGGCACTTGAAGGTTATACCGTCAACAAGGGTAAGGAGATACAGATTATCACCGAGATGAAGTGGAAGTATCTCATCCAAGGTTATTATAGCCCTTATCACGATGTGAAGATGTTTGAGGATAAGGAGATGGAGAAAAAACTTCAGGCGATGTTTGAGGAGATTGGCTTCGAGGGTGTGTTTGAGGTGGAGTTTCTGATAGATAAGGATGGCACTTACTACTTCATGGAAATTAATTTTCGCGCTTCGGCTTGGAATCCGACTTGCAAGTTTGCTGGCATGCCATTACCTTACCTTTGGATTAAGGGTATGGAGAACGGATACATTGACCCTGCTGACCGTAAGGAGTTTGAGCCTTTTACGTCTATGACTGAAGTCATTGATTACGCTAAGCGCGTAGAGGGCGGTATATGCTCTATCTCAGAGTGGCTTCGTGACTTCAAGGATGCGAAGTGCGTTTATATCTATGACAAGGAAGACCGTGCTCCTTGGGATGAAGTGATTAAGAATTGGGAGAATTTTAAATAAGATGAAAGCGTTAATGTTAGCTCCTATGGGTTCTGTTCATAGGAGATTTAATAAGGCTAATATTGATGCATTACACGCTTTGGGTTATGAGGTGGAATTGTGTGCCAATTTCGAGAATGGAGACGGACCAGAAATCCATAACCAAAAGTATGTGAAAGAGTGCGAAGAGAATGGAATAAAAACACATTCTATTCTTTTTGCTCGGCATAGTTTGACCGATAGTTTAAAATGTTTATCTCAATTAAAGGAACTGCTCAAAAATGAATTGTATGATATAGTACATACACACACCGAAACGGGAGGATTGTTATTAAAGTTAGCTCATGGAGTTAAAGGAAAGAGCAAATTCTTCTATACACCTCATGGAATGTCATTTTGGAAGGGAAGTAGTCTAAAATCTCAGTTGGTGTATAAGCCGTTAGAGCGGTGGATTTGCTCAGGAATGGATGTGAACTTGGGAATGAATATGGAAGAGGTAGAGTATATGGAACATTGGAATAAATGCTCTGCTACTTATGTACATGGTATTGGTCTGAATGTTGATCGTATGCAAAATCCAGTTCGTTGTCAAGATGAGGTACGCAAGGAGTTCGGATTGGCAGAAGGAGATAAATTTGTAGTTTCTATAGGAGAATTAGATGACAACAAAAATCATGTTACTGTAATTCGTGCTCTGGCAAAGTTGCCACATAAGGATTGGAAATATGTGCTGTGTGGTGTAGGCCCCAATAGGGATATATTATTTAGTGAAGTTGCAGGCTTGGGGCTTAAGGATAATGTTATTTTTGCAGGTTATCGTTCGGATATTCCAGACATTCTGAATGCTGCCGATATTTTCGTCTTTCCATCATATCACGAGGGTATGCCTGTTAGTGTATTGGAAGCAATGGCTTGTGGTTTACCGATTATTTGCTCAGAAATACGTGGAAATGTGGATATCATAAAGGGGGGGGATAATGGTTATCTGTTTCAACCTAATGATGCGAATACGTTGGGTGATAAATTGACACTTTTAATGAATGATGTAGACAAACGTAAGGTTATGGGGTGTAGGAATAAAGAAATAGTGAAAGACTTTTCTTTGGATGCGGTTACTGAAGAACTGAAGAAAATATATAGTTCTGTACTTTAAAAGGTAAGTATCCAAAAAATGACGTACTGTTTAGAAGTATAATAAAATTGAGTACTTACAAATTGGACTCTTACGATCAAATCAGATTGGTAATATACCAATAGTTAGGTCGGAGTTATTGAGTGAATAATAGATATAGATAATATGGAAATTGGTTCTTTCCTCGAGCTTCAACTGCCGAAAGGACGTGAGCTCTATAATCAAGAGACGGATATTGCTCGTTTGAATACAGGGCGCATGGGAATATGGCATGCATTCCGTGTGACTGGCTGCAAGCGAATCTGGTTACCTATCTATCAGTGTGACTCTATTCGCGAAACCTTTGGTAAGAAAGGTGTGGAGATATGCTTTTATCATCAAGATAACAACTTCAATTTGCTTGATATTGAGGCTACTGAGGATGATGCTGTTCTACTTACAAACTACTATGGTATCATGTCTAACAAGCGAATGGTGGAACTGGCAAAACCTTACAAACATGCGATTATTGATTGTGCTCAGGCTTTCTTCTGTATACCTGTAAATGGCGCTCTTACGGTCTATTCCTGTCGTAAGTTTGTGGGAGTTCCTGATGGTGCATATGTAGTAGGTAAAGACGCCCATAAGTTTGTAGACGAATATCCTCAATGTTATAGTTCAGATACTGCGGCATTCCTCTTGAAGCGTATTGAGTATGGTTGTGAAGGCAAGGGTTATGAGGCTCGTACCTTGAATGAACATCGTATTAATACAGAGGGGTGTATGAAGATGTCTAAGTTGACTCATACCTTGCTGGATGCAGAGGATTATGCCTACAACCGTCAAAAACGTAAAGAGAATTTTACTTACGCCCATAAACTCTTTGCTACTATCAACAAAATAGATCCAAAGATGTATATGGATGAGGAGACAGTACCGATGGTATATCCATTGGTAGTGGAAGATGATGGTCTTATTCAGAAACTCTTTGCAGCAAAGCATTTCCAAGGACATTGGTGGAGTTACATTTGTGAGGAGCAACCGGAAGATAGCTTTGAGCATTGGATCAGTCGATATGTGATCCCTATTACTATTGACCAGCGATATGGTAAGGAGGAATTGAACTATTTGCTAAATGTTATAATAGGATAAATAGACAAGTGAATAATCATAATGAATAGTGAATCTCAAAACTTTCTACGAGGCATAGAGATATTCCAATCGTCAATTTGCGAGTTAGCACTTGTATATAAAGCTGGGGTAGGGAAGTGAAAATCATCGGTCAGTCAAGACAGCTAACTCTACATAAGACGTTGTTTATGCTTAGGTCAGTGTTGAAAAAATAGATTTATTGAATAAAGAAGATATTTATAACGATGGAAAAAATTGTAAAAAGACTTTTTGATTTGGTACTAGCTCTGATTCTATTTATTCCTGCATTATTGGTATTGCTTTGCGGAATCATTTTTGTGAAGATTGTATCGTCTGAGTCATCTCCTATCTTCAAGCAGGAGAGAGTAGGTTACAAGGGAAAATTGTTTACCCTTTTCAAATTGCGTTCTATGACCAACGAGTGTGACGAGAATGGTGAACTGCTTCCAGATGAAGTACGTCTGAAAAAATGGGGGAAGATTGTCCGTAAGACTAATATGGATGAGCTGTTCCAGATTTGGAACATCTTGAAAGGTGAAATGTCCTTCATCGGTCCTCGTCCTATTTTAGCAAAAGAGATGCTTGTAATGACTGAAGTTGAACGGACAGAACGTCAGTCAATGCGCCCTGGTATTACTGGTTGGGAGGCTGTACATGAGGGTGAATCTGAGAACCGGCGTCAGATGGCAGAGTTCGATCTTTACTATGTGCGCAACTGGAGTCTTAGACTCGATTGGATCGTATTCTACAAGACTATCCATATTATCCTTGGTTTTCAGCGGCCTGACGATAGTATACGTGCTCCTAAAATGACAAATGATCAGATTGTTGATAAGGAGTAAATTTTATTTCTTATTAATGGATCAACCGTTAACTGATACAGCTAACTTTATAATAAATAGTGGAGACACTATTCTGAAACTTTATTGCTGAGGGAGGTTGTGGAAGGTGTTGAGAAAACAATGTAATTTAAATAGTATGTGGAAAATACCTAATTTTGTTGTAACGCCAAATTTGGAAGAAGATATAGAAAGATTACTTTCAAAAAAGATATTAGAACTTTATCTTAATTGTGAGGATGGAGAGAAACGTAATAGAATAAGAAGAATTACTGAAATGCTTGATTTAATAGATCATCTATTGCATTTCAGCGGGTATCTGATTAGTATAAATAAGCCGACAAAGAGGGTGAAAAATGGTAAAATATACATAGATGATCATATAAGTTTTAATGGACACGATTATTCCGGCTGTGAATATGACATAGGTGCTTTAGTATATTATCTCTATGTATCTATCATTGATACGAGTATGGCCAAAACATCAGTTTATATAAAATTTGAAGATTTTTTTAATAAACGTATAAAAGAAAACTGTGTGTCTAAAATGGAAGTTCTATCTTTATGTAAAGAATACAATGAATTATATGGCTTATCTAAAAACTTTCAAGATGTATTTGTAAATAGAATTTCATCTGATTTAAAAACTGAATTTGTTGATAATGTTTTAGTCTTAAATGATAGACGTTCTACGAATTATACAAAAGAGGAAGTAGAAAGATATTGGGGAAGTTGGCAGAAGAAGTCTATAGAATGTAAAATGAAAAAGATTGCCATTTGCCTATATAGTATTCGTTCTTCGTATACACATTCCAATATTCGGTATTTTATTCCTTCAAGAACATGGTCTACCGATGAGTTGCAGACTTCTGTAAAGTATTTAGTTCATAAAGATGTTGATTTGTTGAATTTATTTAAAAAAGTAATTCTTGAGTTGTGCGAACAAATTCTGAATTGAATATAAAAAAGATAATTATGAAATATTTATTGGTAGTAGCGCACCCTGATGATGAGGTTCTTGGTGCCGGTGCGTCCATGTGGAGATGGTCACATGAGGGCAGTACGGTTGATGTGCTAATTATGTGTACAGAGGCAAAGGCTCGTGCATTCCGACCTTCTGATAGGGAATTAGAGGGTGATACGGATGCTGCTGTATCCTTTCTTGGCGTGAAGAAAAAGTACGAGGGAACGTTTCCAAATATCGAGATGAATATTGTGCCGCATTTGAAATTGGTGCAGTTCATAGAAAGTGCAATTAGAGAAAGTGAACCTGATATTGTTATTACTCATCATCCTGCTGATACCAATAATGACCATTTGCAAACTTCAATGGCTTGTCAGGAGGCAATTCGTTTGTTTCAGCGTCAGCCAAACGTGAAGCCGTTAAAAGAATTTTGGTATATGGAAGTTCCTTCATGCAGTGAATGGGCTATCAATGATGCCATGAATTTGTTCCGTCCTAACTGTTATGTTGAGGTAGGTAAAGAAGGTGTGGATGCCAAGTGTAAGGCGTTAGCTATGTATCGTGGTGTAATGCGTCCATATCCACATCCTCGTAGCAATGAGTATATTTCAGGTTTGGCTGCAATGAGAGGTAGCCAATGGGGATGTAGTTATGCAGAGGCGTTTCAAGTGGTGTTAAGACGTTATTAATATTCTGCATATGAAATATCTGAAAGGTTTATAGATATTTTGCTTCTACCTTTTTGTGCTTAAAAAAAGTAAATGCTCGATAATTGAATGTACAGTATGGAAATAAATAAAAAATTGCTTGAAATTCTTCTGGCAGAGGCTAAAGAAAATCCACGTTTGCGTCAGAACTTCGATTTGCGTACCTCACCTGCCGATACCAGCCAACGTATGCTCAACGCTTTGCAGCCAGGAACAGAGGTGCCTATTCATCGACATGAAAAGACGACGGAAACTGTAATATGTCTTGTTGGTAAATTAGAAGAAATCATCTATGAAGAAGTGAATGGATACGTTCATGAGGTAACTTCCTATTGTGGTGATGTGATAAGACAAAAAAACTTTAAAGAGGTTTCACGACAAATACTATCTCCTGCAGAAGGTAAATTTGGTATCCAAATACCTGCAGGGGCATGGCATACAATAAATGTTATAGAACCTTCTGTCATATTTGAAGCAAAAGATGGGGCATATAGGAGAGATGATCGATAAAAATGATTGGGTTTTATGACGATAGAATAAAAACAATAGAAAGAAATATATGAAGAGAATGAAACAACTAGGCTATTACGTATTGGCAGTTTTTCTGTTAACAGCTTGCCAGTCTTACAAAAAAGTACCTTATCTGCAGGATGCGGAAGTTGTATTGTACAATACCCGAGATGCAGAGCTTTATGATGCCAAAATTATGCCCAAGGACCTATTAACGATAGTGGTGTCATGTACGAGTCCTGAATTAGCAGCACCTTTCAATTTGACAGTGGCTACGCAGAATAATGCAGTTTTGAGTAATACAACTACTCAGCCTGTATTGCAGCAATATCTGGTTGATAACGACGGTAATATCAATTTCCCTGTATTGGGTGAACTTCATGTAGGCGGATTAACCAAGAAGGCAACCGAACAAATGATCGTTGAAAAACTGAAACCTTATATTACTGAAACTCCTATTGTAACAGTACGTATGGTAAATTATAAGATTTCTGTGATCGGAGAAGTTGCCCGTCCCGGTACATTCACGATTTCCAATGAAAAAGTGAACATTCTGGAAGCTTTGGCTATGGCAGGTGATATGACTGTCTATGGTCTGCGTGATGATGTAAAACTAATACGGGAGAATGCTAATGGCAAGCAGGAAATAATTCCATTGGATCTGAATAAAGCTGAGACAATCCTTTCCCCTTATTATTATCTGCAGCAGAATGATATCATATACGTTACTCCGAATAAGGCGAAAGCACGAAATTCAGACGTGGGAAATAGTACAAGCTTATGGTTCTCTGCTACTTCTATCCTTGTTTCTATTGCCAGCTTGTTGTTTAACATCTTGAAATAAAAAGAAAGAGTTATGAAAGAAGAAAATCAAAACGGGAAGGAACGCCAAATGGCTGAAGAACAAGTAGATTTCCGGACATTGCTTTTTAAATATGTTATTCATTGGCCTTGGTTTGTAGGGACAGTGTTGCTCTGCCTTGTTGGTGCATGGTTTTATCTGCATTGGGCTACTCCCATTTATAATATTTCAGCCACCGTTCTAATAAAAGATGAGAAGAAGGGCGGAGGTTCGGGAGTTTCTTCGGAATTGGAGGATATGGGATTAAGTGGTCTGATGACTTCTTCTAAGAATATTGATAACGAGTTGGAAGTCCTACGCTCAAAAACGCTTGTAAAAGAAGTTGTTAATCAATTAAACCTATATATAACTTATAAAGACGAGGATGAGTTTCCGGCTAAAAGTTTATACAAGACATCTCCGGTACAAGTAAGTTTGACACCTCAGGAGGCTGAGAAACTAAGTTCTCCGATGGTAGTGGAAATGATACTACAGCCTAAAGGAAGTATAGATGTGAATGTGACTGTTGGTGAGAAAGGATATCAGAAGCATTTTGAGAAACTGCCTGCTATCTTCCCGACTGATGAAGGTACATTGGCTTTCTTTCAAGATGTTGACTCGGTAACTTTGCAGGATGGCACGAAAGTACCTCGGTTAGAGAAGAACGTACGTCATATAACTGCGACTATCAACAAACCGATGAGAGTGGCAAAGGGGTATTGCAGCAGCTTGTCTATTGCGCCAACCTCCAAGACTACTTCTGTGGCTGTGATATCATTAAAAAATTCCAGTTTGCAGTGTGGACAGGATTTTATCAACCAATTACTGGAGATGTATAATCGTAATACGAATAATGATAAAAACGAAATCGCCCAGAAGACTGCTGAGTTTATTGATGAACGTATTAGTATTATTTCAAAAGAACTGGGAAGTACAGAAGCGGATTTGGAAACCTTTAAGCGTGACGCTGGTATCACGGACTTGACGAGTGAAGCTCAGATAGCCTTAGCCGGTAATGCTGAATATGAAAAGAAGAGTGTGGAGAACCGTACTCAAATCAGTCTGGTGAATGACTTGCGTAAATACTTGAGAGGTAATGAATATGAAGTATTACCAAGTAATGTTGGTTTACAGGATGCTGCCTTGATTGGTGCAATTGAACGTTATAATGAAATGTTGGTGGAACGTAAACGTCTGCTACGTACATCAACAGAGAATAACCCGGCTATTGTGAATCTGGATACGAGTATCCGTGCTATGAAAGCTAATGTACAGGCTACTCTTGAAGGAACTTTGCAGGGGTTGATGATAACCAAGTCAAATCTGGACCGTGAGGCAAGCCGCTACTCTCGTCGTATCAGTAACGCTCCGGGGCAGGAACGTGCTTATGTAAGCATTGCCCGCCAGCAGGAAATTAAAGCAGGGTTGTATCTGATGTTGTTGCAGAAACGTGAAGAGAATGCAATTGCGTTAGCTGCTACTGCAAATAATGCGAAGATTATTGATGAAGCGATAGCTGATGATACTCCGGTATCTCCCAAACGCTCTATGATTTATTTAATTGCATTGGTGTTGGGTGTTGGGATTCCTGTTGGCATCATTTACCTGATTGAACTGACGAAATTCAAGATAGAAGGTCGTGCCGACGTAGAAAAACTGACGAGTGTTCCTATTATAGGTGATATTCCATTGACTGACGAAAAGAATGATAAGAATGGTTCTATTGCTGTCTTCGAGAACAAGAATAATCTGATGAGTGAAACCTTCCGTAATATTCGTACTAATCTTCAGTTTATGCTCGATAATGATCAGAAGGTTATCCTTGTAACCTCAACAGTCAGTGGAGAAGGAAAATCGTTTGTTTCGGCAAACTTGGCTATCAGTCTTTCTCTTTTGGGAAAGAAGGTCGTGATTGTCGGACTCGATATTCGCAAGCCGGGACTGAATAAAGTATTCCATCTCTCCAATAAAGAGAAAGGCATTACTCAGTATCTTTCCAATCCTGAAACGGATCTAATGGAACTTGTGCAACCTTCTGATATCAATAAGAATCTGTTTATTCTTCCGGGTGGTGCTGTGCCTCCTAATCCAACGGAGTTGTTAGCTCGTAACGGTCTGGATAAAGCCATAGAAATCTTGAAGCAGAACTTCGACTATGTGATAATGGATACTGCCCCTATCGGTATGGTAACCGATACTTTATTGGTAGGTCGTGTGGCTGATTTGTCAGTATACGTATGTCGTGCCGACTATACTCATAAAGCCGAATATACATTGATCAATGAGTTGGCTATTGAGAAGAAGTTGTCTAAGCTTTGTACCGTAATCAACGGTGTGGACTTGAAAAAGAGAAAATACGGTTATTACTACGGTTACGGCAAGTACGGTAAGTACTACGGTTATGGTAAACGTTATGGCTACGGCTATGGATATGGAGAAAAGTGACAGATAAATCTGTGATATATGAAAAAGACGGTAGTCGAATATATCACAGATACGCTTGAAGATATTCCCAAGCAATCTCTTCAAACCAATAAAAGGCGTTTACATGCTTTTTTCTCAGAACAGGAAACAATAGAGAAGCGGGGGACACATTTTGTATTCAGGTATGCTTTCTATTCTGTTGAAAAATTACGAAGACCTACGAAACAAAGCCTCTTTAAAGAATATAATATGTTGTGTTCTGACTTGAAAAGCACTCCTTCTGGGGAAATATCGGATATGGAATATAAAGATGTTGTATTATATGGTAATACTTCCTCTCCTGTAGTACAAGAACGATTGACTGAATATTTGGAACGGAATAATTCGTTAAAGATTCAATTGTCTTTTTGTGATGAAGAAACCTCAGAATGTAAAACAGGAGAAAATATTGCCTATGCAGAACTGCAGAAAGCATTGTTTTATTGTAAAAGGAAGAAGTATTTGCTTCTGTTCATTTCAGTTCGTGAGTTGATACAGGATATTCGCTTTTACGATCTGCTTGATGAATATCGTGTTGATTTCCGTTGTGTTGACTTTCCTTGGTTTTGCAGGGAGAATCTACAGTTGATAAAAGCAGTTATGTTATATGAGAAGCTATCTTCTTAAATAGTCCTTAAATAGCATATTGATCTGAATATTAGTATTATATGTTACATTTTATATTGAATTGCTATATGTAGGTCCCTAACTTCATACTACAAGATGAAGAACCCTACATTTTTCGTTGGTTAAGAAGAATACAGCGGTATATCTTAACCGACACTTTCATATCGGTTTGATTTCCGATATGCTTTTTTTACCCCATATATCAACTGTCTGTGAAGATCGTTGATATATTTCTTATAAAATAATTACATTTAAAAGAATAGAGGTTGTGTCAAAAATACTGATACAACCTCTATTCTTTTATTAGCTTCGTGAAACTTGCAGCCCTTTGTCGGAAAGAGTCATATCAACAAAACGTGCTCGTGGATTAGGAGCATGCTCTGTCAGTATCCGTCGTATCTGTCCTGCGGCTTGTGGGTCTTTAGCTACCATATACAAATAACCGCCGCCTCCTGCACCGGGCAATTTATATCCTAATGTATAGTCTTTGATTGTCTCGATAATGGCTGCTACTGCCGGAGGGTTTGTGCCGCTGTCCAGCGCCTGGTTTTGTGCCCAGGTTTTATTAATCAGACTGGCGAAGTTCTCGAAATTACCACGTAGAATAGCCTCGCTCATGTCCGTTGCGTGTACTTTCATCTCGGCTAATAAGGTGAGGTGCGGACCGGAATTGAGGAACATGGAGCTGACGATTTCGGCTAATATTCCTTTCGCTGTACGGGTGATGCCTGTGTAGTAAAGCAAATGGCAGTCGCGATAGTCGGGATGGGTGAATAGTTGGTCGGGCAGCCAGCGTACTAAAGGATTCTGTTCGAAACCGGCTTCGGACTGAAGCAACTTGACACCGGGAAAAACACCGCCATATTGATCCTGCCAACCACCGCCGGTGGTCAGCAACTGCTCTAATGCCAGTGTATAACTGCAAATATCGTTTCTATCCCATGCCAGTCCGCAGAAATCATTGATAGCTCCGAGAACGGTGGAAGCCAGAATGGAACTGGTTCCTAACCCCGATCCCGCAGGAATTGCTGCCAATAAAGTAATTTCGAGTCCTGCACCGAAGGCTTTCAGATGTTCTTCCAGCGAAGCGTAGTTCTCGGCGGAAAATTCCGGTGCAAATCCGGCTAAAGTAAGGGCCGCTTTGGGAATAGAGAAAGGAGAACCGACTTTCTTGTAGTCTTGCAGTTCCTCATAGTTTTCTATGATTTCCACAGCACCCATATCAATGGAGCGAAGTACGATGTGATACTCTTTGCATGGTTTCACATATACTTGCAAGGGTGGCTGTCCGTTCAATTCGATAGCCAGGTTGACAACACTTCCTCCCGAATAGAGAGAGTAGGGAGGGGTATCTGTCCACCCTCCTGCCAGGTCGATGCGGACGGGGCTACGTCCCCATACAATTTGGTCTGAATATACATCGAGACGGGGCTGGTTCTTCCGGCTGGGCATAGCTCCCAATAATCCGTCGCGAAGAAGTTGGAATGCCGATTGTTCTTCTTCTTTATAGTTGCTGTCGCCGTGTAGCTTCATGATACGTCCCCGTAGCATCCGGTTGTGGATTCTGACCATTGGCGCGGCGTCTTCTTTTAATATGTCAGGCGTGGCTAAATCAAAGCGGACAAATTCTTTGGCAGCATCCTGCAAATCGAGTTGATAGAATACGCTCTTTTCGTAATTGTCGGCCAGCCCTTTCCAGTTGCTCCGGCGATAAGCGCTACGCTGCTCATACAGTCGTTTCAGATTCGCGCGTGCGGATATTTCGTCGGCAGAGACTTTTTCTGCTTTTAGCCAAAGTTGTTTTCCTTCTTCCAGTTGGGGTTCGGAGATCATCCAACGTATCAATATACCCAAATCTTCTACGGAAGCTGTTACCGGGAAAATGGAAGCAGACTGTAAATCGTCCGTGCGTCCATTTATGTCTTCCCAAGTAAGGGCTCTTTCCTGCATCCACTGTGAAAAAGGGATATTGAGATATGTGGTCGTTTCATTTTTCAATGCTCCTTTGAATACATCATCCAATCCGTAAGGACGTGCAACGAATGCGTTGTCGCCAAAAGGAACCACGTCAATACAGATACCGTCCGGCAGATTTATATTCCATTGGTTTTCGGGAACACCTGTGATTATCTGGCGTGATCCGAGATGCCAGCCTTCCCCTACATGGCTGTTTTCAATCCATAGGTTAGCGTTATCTGCACAGAGGGAGACTTGTGTACTGGAGTTCTGGATAAAGATTGCCGGATTCGGTTTTACTTTCCGGTGCATGATCTTTCTTTGGTCACGTACCTTGTCCTGTATGGCTAGCGTAGAAGAAATCAGTTCATGACTTGTACCGAAATGGTAAAATTCGCCGCCGGGTAACGGTAATATGGCTACGGATAGTTGGTTGACTTCTTCATCTTCCGTCTTGGGATGTTCTCCCAAAGCCAGCCCATAGTCGGAATATAAGTCATAGTAATTGATGTCATTCGTTCCTTCCTTGAACGAGCGCTTCATTAAGACCTCTACGGCACGGTCACTTAAAATCCAGATGCCGATGTCCATTAGGAAAAGGTGAGTCTTGGATAACCCTTCCAATTCTTCCAGAGAGGGCTTCTGTAACATGAAGTCGAGTACTTCAGGGCTTTCCCGGTCGGAGACAAAAACTCCGTGATGAGTGGCCAGAGAAGGATTTACCCATAAGCCGTAGCATACGACGTCCACATTGGGGATATCCTGCAAAGGTTTTTCCGAACGGATATATACATCTCCACTGGCTATCAATGTATTCATGCCGGCCGGCGCTTGCTGCATGATTCTTTCGTATAACGGGAGTTGCAAAGACAGCAGGTTCTGTCCCAGTCTTTGTCCTCTTTCCCAACTGAAGATCGGGATAGGGGTCAGTATCTTACCGGAAGGTCCGTAACTGGGTAAGCGGCGGCTTTGTCCTCCTGCATGAAGTAATATCCTTTTTTCGCGTCCTATCCAATCATTGAAAGACTCTTGTGGGGCAAATGCCTGGTGGCAGGCTTGCAAGAGCCAGGTTGTTCCGCCTCCGGAGCCAAGCTTGCTGCCTATGGGATCGGATGTACAAAACCATTCGTTATGATTAACTTCTTCCAGTTCGTGAAAACAGTGGATCAGGTTTGGGGGTAAAGATAATAACTTTTGCATGATAGAATCGTCGTTTGTTGGTTAGAATTTCTATAGATCAAGTCCATCCCAAGCCTCACAGAGCGCTTGCATGGACGGTAGTAATAAATCGGCTCCGGAGTCCAGCAATACCTGTCCGTCCAGAGGTCCCGTGTTCACAGCGATTGTGAAAATGCCGGCTTTGTGTCCGGCTTCCACCCCGAGAGGTGCGTTCTCCACTACCACCGCTTCGTCGGCTTTCAGACCACCTTTTTTCAGGGCCATAAGATACGGTTCCGGGTTTGGCTTTCCGTATTTGACATCGAATGCCGTAACCATTAGTTCTTTGTGAAACATTCCCGGAAAGTTATGCTCCAATCGTTCGAGTAATGAAAGTTGTCCGGAACCTGTTACCACCATTGGAGTGAGTCCTTCACCTTTTACTTTTTGCAACAGTTCCCATGCGCCGGGCATACGTTCAGCTTCTGCATACGAGTTGAATAAGACACTTTTCTCCTGATATATACTTTCTATTTCTTCCTGCGTGGCCTCCCTTCCCAGTTCACGCTGAAATACGATATTAATAGTGGCAGCCCCTGTCCGTCCTTCGTGCATATAGGCTTCTTCACGGCTAAGAGTAAGCCCGTGTGATTTCATCACCTTATGCCAGGCTTCGGAATGATAGGGCATGGAATTAAAAAGCACGCCGTCCATATCGAACAGGACGGCTTTCAGTTTTTTCTTCATACTTTATAAATAGTGAACCATTATCTGTTTAGAGTTTAATCTTCTTATTTCGAAACATATACGAGGCAAAGATAACTATAAAAAATGAGAGATAAGACAAAACGGACGGATAGTTGCAAGCGGGCTCTTTGAGCAATAAAGTATCCAATTATTTGTCATTTAGAAGATTATGTGTATTTTTGTAGCATTATAAACTCAATGATAGCATGAAAAAGAGAGTATTATTGTTGCTATCTTTGTTTTTAGGTGCTTGTTCCGATAGTGGGGAGAGTCCTGTTATCACGATAGAAAGACTGTATGTAAATACTGATCCGGACAGTGAGGATTCTAAAGGGGAAGACTATACTAATCAGAAAGATAATCTGCCGGCTTTAAAGGTAGGGGATAAGGTGAATGCTTTTTTGCTCTTGGATGGGAATGGAGCTGAACTTAAAACCTTTAAACTTCAGAATGACGAAGCGGTGAAAGCCGAACTTCGTTATGAAAAAGCCGAAGTCTCTACCGAAGGAAACCTGACGGATGAGGAAAAAGGTCAGTTACGTTTTAAGGACGGTGTGACGCAAACCAGGGTCATGGTGAAAGCTACTATTGAACATGTAGATAAGAACGGTGATGTGAAGCTGGCTTTCTATCTTTCCTCCAAGGCTGAATGTGAAGGCGCACAAGAGGAAATCGGCTTGAAAACCAAAGAGGTAGAGGAGAAAGATTAAGAACGGAATGTCGATAGACAACATAAAAAAGAAGCGGTCTTATTAAGACCGCTTCTTTTTTATGTATAGATTCTATTACAATCTTGATTGGATCGCTTTGGATTCTTCCTCGTAACCCGGTTTGTTCAGCAACGCAAACATGTTCTTCTTGTATGCTTCTACACCCGGCTGGTTGAAAGGATTCACGCCCAGCAGATAACCGCTGATACCGCAAGCCTTTTCGAAGAAATAAAGCAGGCCGCCGATATTGTATTCGCTCAATGAAGGAAGAACAATACGCATATTAGGTACGCCACCGTCTACGTGAGCCAATTGAGTTCCCAGTTCCGCCATTTTGTTCACTTCATCCACACGTTTGCCGGCTAGGAAATTCAGACCATCCAGGTTAGCTTCGTCAGAAGGCACTTCCAGTTTATGGTCTACCTTATCCAGTGAGATGACAGTTTCGAAGATAGAACGTTCACCTTCCTGAATCCATTGTCCCATAGAGTGAAGGTCGGTAGAGAAGTCTACTGATGCGGGGAAAATACCTTTGTTGTCCTTACCTTCTGATTCTCCGTAAAGCTGTTTCCACCATTCGCTTACATAATGCAGTTTCGGACAGAAGTTGACGAGGATTTCGATCTTCTTTCCGTTTCTGTACAGTTCATTACGGGTAGCAGCATAGATAGCAGCAGGGTTTTCTGCAAACGGAACGTCTGCGCCACATGCTTTTTCCATGTCGGCAGCGCCGGCAACCAGTTGCTCAATGTCGAACCCGGCAACAGCAATCGGCAGCAAACCGACCGGAGTCAGTACAGAGAAACGTCCGCCTACATTATCGGGGATGATGAATGTTTTGTAACCTTCCTTGTCGGCAGTAACACGTGCTGCACCTTTCTTGGCGTCTGTTACAGCTACGATTACCTGTTTTGCAGTTTCTTTGCCGCGTTGGTCTTCGCATTGTTTCTTCAACAGGCGGAAGGCAAGCGCAGTTTCGGTAGTAGTTCCCGATTTGGAGATATTGATAACACCGAATTTCTTGTCTTTCAGATACTCAGTCAGTTCGAATAGATAATCTTCGCTGATATTGTGTCCGGCATAAATCATGATCGGAGCTGTCTTTTTTTCCTGCAACCAAGTGAAGCTATTAGATAACGCCTCGATTACGGCACGTGCGCCCAGATAGCTACCGCCGATACCTGCAATGATCACTACTTCACAGTTGTCTCTCAAGACCTTTGCGGTAGCGTTCAAGTCAGCCAAGTGTTCTTTGCTGATAGAAGAAGGCAAGTGCAGCCAGCCTAAAAAGTCGTTCCCTTTTCCAGTTCCTTTTTCCAGCATTTCCTGTGCGGCTTTTACCTCTGCTTCGTAGGCAGAAACCTTTTCTTTGGAGATAAATCCAAAAGTCTTTTCAATGTTCAAGCTAATCATATCTTTCTTGTTTAAAGGTTATCTAAAAGAATCAGTTAGTAATTTAATCTCGATCATAGGCGAGATACGTTCGTATAGAATGTTGTACACAGCGTCCAGTATTGGCATATTGACATGATGATGCTTGTTGATTTCCTTGATACACTTCGTACCGTAGTAACCTTCAGCGATCATTTCCATTTCAATCTGTGCGCTCTTTACGGAATATCCCTTACCGATCATTGTGCCGAATGTCCGGTTACGGCTGAAATTCGAATAGCCGGTCACCAGCAAGTCACCCAGATAAACAGATTCATCTACGTTTCTGTTCAACGGATGTACCGTATTCAGGAAACGGTTCATCTCCTGGATAGCGTTGGAAATCAGTACGGCCTGAAAGTTGTCGCCGTATTTCAGTCCGCTGCAAATACCGGCGGCGATAGCATATACGTTTTTGAGTACCGAACTGTACTCGATACCTGATACGTCGTCACTAACAGATGTTTTGATAAAGCTGCTTCCCAGTCGGCGCGCGAAGATACGTGCTTTGTCTTTGTCCGGGCAGGCGATGGTTAGATAAGAAAGGCGTTCCAAAGCTACTTCTTCTGCGTGGCAGGGACCTGCCAGTACAGCGATATTTTCGGGAGGAACACCGTATTCCTTGGTAAAGTATTCTGATACGATAACGTTGTCGTCGGGTACGATTCCTTTGATAGCGGTGATGATGAACTTATCCTTTATCTTGGTTTTCAGCTTTTTCAGGTGAGCTTTCAGATAAGGGGAAGGAGTGACGAAAATCAGCGTATCCGATTCTTTCACAACATCGTTGATGTTGGAACTGAAAGAGATACGCTTGGTATCGAATTTCACTCCTGTCAGATAAGCCGGATTGTGCCCCAATCTCTTGAAATCAGCGATGCGGTCATCGCGTCGCATATACCAATTGATAGAGTCTTCTTGAGCCAGACACATCTTCGCAATAGCTGTGGCCCAACTTCCACCGCCCATTATCGCTATCTTACCGGGTAATTTCATTTGTATGGATTTGGATGAAGAACTTATTTAATTTTCTGTATCCAATCAGTTACGTCGTTTACCGACGGGTTGGCCAGTTCTAATTTGTATTTCTTATTGATGCCGCAGATGTCCTGGTGTAGCTTCTGCGCATTGACATCTTTCATGTCTTCTACGGTGTTGTAGCCGGCTTTCTGAATAACAGGCACCCAGTCTTCTGCGATACCCAGTTCCATATATTTGGCGGCTGCGTCTTTCTTCACCACCTTTTCCGGGCGCATTTGCGGGAAGAATAACACTTCCTGAATGGTAGTCTGACCGGTCATTAACATAACCAGACGGTCGATACCGATGCCGATACCCGATGTAGGAGGCATACCATATTGTAAAGAACGCAGGAAGTCCTGGTCGATAATCATTGCTTCATCGTCACCCTTGTCAGCCAGACGCATCTGTTCTTTGAAGCGTTCTTCCTGGTCGATCGGGTCGTTCAATTCCGAGTAGGCGTTGGCAAGTTCCTTGCCGTTTACCATTAATTCGAAACGTTCGGTCAGTCCCGGTTTGGAACGGTGCATCTTGGTCAGCGGAGACATTTCAACCGGATAATCGGTGATGAAAGTCGGCTGGATATAAGTACCTTCGCAGAATTCGCCGAAGATTTCGTCAATCAACTTGCCCTTACCCATTGTGTCGTCGATTTCCTCCATTTTCAGTTCCTTGCAGACTTGGCGGATTTCTTCTTCGCTCTTGCCGTTCAGGTCGTAACCGGTCTTTTCCTTGATAGCGTCGAGGATAGGCAGACGGCGGTAAGGAGCTTTGAAGCTGATAGTCTTTCCGTCGACAACGCTTTCCGTACAGCCGTTTACAGCAATACAGATACGTTCCAGCAATTTCTCGGTGAAGTTCATCATCCAGTTGTAATCCTTGTACTGAACATAGAGTTCCATGCAGGTAAATTCCGGATTGTGGGTCTTGTCCATACCCTCGTTACGGAAGTTCTTGCCGATTTCATATACACCTTCAAAACCACCTACAATCAGTCGCTTCAGATAAAGTTCCGTTGCGATGCGCAGGTAAAGGTCTATATCCAGCGAGTTATGGTGCGTGATGAACGGGCGGGCGCTTGCTCCACCGGCAATAGATTGCAGGATAGGCGTTTCCACTTCAGTGTATCCGGCTTCATCGAGAGCGTTACGCAGTGTTTTCACTACGGTGGCACGCTTCAGGAATGTCTCTTTCACACCGTCGTTTACCACCAGGTCTACATAACGTTGGCGATAACGGAGTTCGGGATCTTCAAAAGAGTCGTAAGCTACGCCGTCCTTGTATTTTACGATAGGAAGCGGTTTGATGGATTTTGCAAGTACGGTCAGCTTCTTTGCGTGAATACTGATTTCGCCCATTTGGGTGCGGAATACAAAGCCCTCGATACCGATAAAGTCACCTAAGTCGAGCAGGCGTTTGAATACAGCGTTGTACAGTTCCTTGTCTTCTCCCGGACAGATGTCGTCACGGGTGATGTACACCTGGATGCGACCTTTAGAGTCCTGTAATTCGATAAAAGAAGCTTTACCCATTACGCGGCGGCTCATGATACGTCCGGCTACAGAAACCTGGCGCGGCTCGTCCTCGTCCTTGAATTCAGCTTTAATATCTGTAGAGAAAGCATTGGTTACATACTCTGCTGCAGGGTATGGGTCGATACCCATTGCACGAAGCTCATTCAGGCTGTTGCGTCGAATGATTTCCTGTTCACTTAGTTCTAGTATATTCATTTCGTTACGTATTAACTCAATTTTGTGGGCAAAAATACGAAACTTTTCTCATATATCCCGTAATCTGTCTCTTTTTTGTATCTTTGCGCCCTCAAACTAATAGGTATGACAGGACAAAAGACACCCACTGCGTTGGGAACGGAAAAGATCGGGAAGCTTTTAATGCAGTATGCCATTCCGGCAATTATCGCCATGACGGCATCTTCTCTATATAATATGGTGGACAGTATTTTCATCGGTCACGGGGTAGGGGCAATGGCTATCTCCGGATTGGCGCTGACCTTTCCGCTAATGAATCTCGCTGCCGCTTTCGGCTCGCTGGTCGGTGTGGGAGCGGCTACATTGGTCTCGGTGAAACTGGGACAAAAAGATTACGACACCGCACAACGGGTACTCGGCAATGTGCTGGTACTGAATATTATCATCGGACTTGCCTTTACGGTTGTCACACTGATATTTCTCGACCCTATTCTTTATTTCTTCGGTGGTAGTGACGCCACGGTAGGCTATGCCCGTGATTATATGGTCGTTATCTTATTGGGTAACGTCGTCACCCACCTTTATTTAGGTCTGAATGCCGTACTCCGTTCGGCGGGGCATCCGCAGAAAGCGATGGTTGCCACGATTGCCACGGTGGTGATTAATACGATACTCGACCCTGTTTTTATCTATGGCTTCGGCTGGGGAATACAAGGGGCGGCAATCGCTACCATTACCGCACAGGTCATCGCATTGGCATGGCAGTTCAAGCTATTCTCTAACAAAGAAGAACTGTTGCACTTCCATAAAGGAATTTTCCGGTTGAAGAAGAAAATCGTAGTCGATTCTTTAGCAATCGGTATGGCGCCTTTCCTTATGAATCTGGCAGCCTGTTTCATCGTTATTCTTATCAATCAAGGTTTGCAGCATCACGGTGGTGACTTGGCTATCGGAGCGTTCGGTATTGTCAACCGATTGGTATTCCTCTTTGTCATGATTGTAATGGGACTGAACCAGGGTATGCAGCCGATCGCCGGTTACAACTATGGAGCCAAGCAATATCCGCGTGTGACAAAAGTCTTGAAAATAACTATTTATGCAGCAACCATTGTTACCACTACAGGCTTCCTGATGGGAATGTTTATTCCCCGGCTAGCAGTCTCGATTTTTACGACACACGAAGAACTGGTACGCATTTCTGCCAAAGGGCTGCGTATTGTTGTGATGTTCTTTCCTATTGTGGGTTTCCAAATGGTGACTTCCAACTTCTTCCAGAGTATCGGCATGGCGAGCAAGGCGATATTTTTGTCTGTCTCCCGCCAGGTTCTTATCCTGATACCTTGTCTGCTGATTCTTCCACAGTTCTACGGACAACTGGGAGTCTGGATAAGTATGCCGATTTCCGATCTTATAGCAAGCTTGATTGCCGGGACAATGCTTTGGTGGCAGTTCAAGCAATTCAGGAAAGTGTCTGTCTGACGGGCTTGTTGCGATACTCCTTGGGAGAGATGCCGACATACACCCTTCACTCATAGATGTATCTTCCGGAGTTATTATAACATAATTGAATGGCATCAGTGGCTCCATGTATCTTTTCGTTTCAAATGGGTTTCACTGCAAATTAACAAACAAATAGCTACAAATAACAAACTATTCCGGCTTTTTATCTCCGATAACCTACAAATAGAACAATATTTCGTCTATATCAACCTTTCCCCACTTGTTTGCTTGGGATACTTTTGTAATAACTAAATAACAAATGAAAATATGAGACGATTAAACTTCTTATTGACAGGACTTCTTGCAGTTTTGCTGGCGTCATGCAATCAGCGTGCGCAGAATATAGAAAATAAGCCGGCAGTGAAGATTGATACCGTACTTTCTGCTGACAAACAGACTGCCTTGCAGTTTCCCGGACGGGTGAAAGCGGCTCAGGACATAAGCCTGGCATTCCGGGTGAGCGGAACTATCCAGCATATGTATGTGAATGACGGTGCTTATGTGCGCAAAGGACAACTGCTTGCCGAACTTGATCCTACAGATTATCAGATTCAACTGGATGCGGCGGAAGCCGAATACCAGCGTGTCAAGGCGGAAGCGGAGCGCGTAATGGCTCTTTATAAGGAAAATGTAACCACTCCCGACGCAAACGACAAAGCCGTGTACGGACTGAGGCAGATCACCGCCAAATACAACCATGCTAAGGACCAGTTGGAATATACCCGCCTGTATGCCCCTTTCAGCGGATATGTACAGAAACGCCTTTTCGACTCCCATGAGACGGTGGCTGCCGGAATGCCTGTCGTTTCCGTAATCAGCGAGGGAACGCCGGAAGTGGAGATTAATCTTCCGGCAGTGGAATATATCCGTCGCCGGCAGTTTACCCGCTATTATTGCACATTCGATGTATATCCGCAGCAGAGATATGTGCTGGATTTGATTAGCGTCACTCCCAAAGCGAATGCCAACCAGCTCTATACCATGCGCCTTCAATTGAAAAGCGGAGACAAGCAGGCGGTTCCTTCTCCTGGGATGAATACAATGGTCACTATCGAATGTGCCGAAGGGGAAATGCGTAACCTGTCCGTTCCCGGCGGAGCGATTCTCCGTCAGAACGGGAATACGGGTGTCTTTCTTTATAATCCGTCCGATAAAACGATTCGTCGTTGCGATGTGACTGTTACTCGCTTGCTTAGTGACGGCAGATGCCTTATAACTTCGGACGAAGTGAAACCGGGTGACTTGATTGTTGTCTCGGGAGTGCATCATGTGAAAGATGGGCAACAGGTGGAACCTCTTCTTCCGGCTGCCGAAACGAATGTGGGAGGACTGCTATGATAGATATTAGTAAATGGGCATTTGAAAACAAGAAGTTAATCTACTTCCTGATTGCTGTACTGATTGTGGGCGGAGCTTATTCCAGCTACGAGATGAGTAAACTGGAAGACCCAGAAATAACGGTAAAGCTCGCCATGGTGGTTACTACCTATCCCGGTGCATCCGCGCATCAGGTGGAACTGGAAGTGACGGATGTACTCGAAAAGAATATCCGTTCTATGGGGAATATAGATAATGTGGAAAGCTATTCCTACAACGACCTCTCCCTGATTCAGGTAGAACTGAAAACGACTGTCAAGGAAACCGACGTGGAACAGTGCTGGGACTTGCTGCGCCGTAAGGTGGCGAACGCACAGGCGGAACTTCCTGAAGGTGCCAGCCCTTCTATCGTGAAAGATGATTTCGGTAATGTCTACGGAATGTTTTTTGCCTTGACGGGCGACGGACTTTCTGACAGGGAACTCTCCGACTATTCCGAATTAATCAAACGTGAAGTCAGCGAATTGGACGGTGTGGAACGCGTTGATTTATACGGCAACCGTCCGGAATGTATCAACATCTCCCTATTGCAAGACCGAATGGCCAACTTGGGTGTGAAACCTGCCGAAGTGCTTGCCACCCTGAACGGACAGAATAAAACAACCTATACCGGCTATTACGACAACGGTGACAGCCGTATCCGGGTCACGGTCAGCGATAAATTCAAGACGGTGGAAGACATCGGACGTATGCTGATTCAGGGACACGATGCCGACCAGCTGCGTCTGAGCGACATCGCCCGCATTGAAAAAGACTACGAAGACCCCACCCGCAACGAATTGTTCTATGATCGTCAGCGTGCCATGGGAATCATGGTTGCCGCCTCTCCCGATGCCGATATTATCAAAGTCGGCAAACGGGTGGAGCAGAAACTTGAACAACTGAAAGCCGAACGCCTGCCGGCAGGAATGGAATGCCACAAGGTATTCTATCAGCCCGAACGTGTCGGAAGTTCTTTGGGGACATTTATCCTGAATCTGATAGAATCCGTGATTATTGTAGTTGTCATCCTGATGATTGCAATGGGATTCAAGAGCGGGGTGATTATCGGTATCAGTCTGGTAGTGACAGTGTTCGGCACTTTCCTGTTTTTGTATTTTATGGATGGCACGATGCAGCGTGTATCTTTGGCATCCTTTGTACTTGCCATGGGAATGTTGGTGGATAATGCGATTGTCATTATAGACGGTATTCTGGTCGATTTGAAAGCCGGAAAGAGCCGCATGGAAGCCATGACCGCTATCGGGCGGCAGACGGCAATGCCTCTGCTCGGCGCTACCCTGATTGCTATTATCGCTTTCCTTCCTATATTCATGTCTCCCGATACGGCAGGAGTCTACACGCGCGACTTGTTTATTGTGTTGGCGGTCTCCCTGCTGCTTAGTTGGGTACTCGCCTTGGTGCACGTCCCGTTAATGGCGAACCGGATTCTGCATCCGGACGTATCCGCAGCTACTGCCACTACCGGAAAGCGGGTGTACGAAGGAAAAATATATGCAGTGCTGCGTTCATTATTGAGATTCAGCCTGGCACATCGCTGGAGCTTTGTCTTTGCCATGATTGCCTTGGTGGTACTTTCGGGGTTTAGTTACCGGTTTATGAAGCAGGGTTTCTTCCCGGATATGGTCTACGACCAGCTATACATGGAATATAAACTTCCCGAAGGCATTAATTCCACACGGGTGGCACGCGACTTGGAAGAGATAGAGGCTTACTTGAAGAAACGTCCTGAAATCACGCACGTCACCACTTCTATCGGCGGGACGCCTGCCCGTTACAACTTGGTACGTAATATAGCCAACCCTTCTTTATCTTACGGTGAACTGATAATCGACTTTACTTCGCCCGATGCACTGGTCGACAACATGGCAGAGATTCAACAGTATCTTTCTTCCCATTATCCGGACGCCTATGTGAAGCTGAACCGCTATAACCTGATGTTCAAGAAATATCCTATCGAAGCGCAATTTACCGGGCCCGACCCTGCCGTGCTGCATCAATTGGCAGACAGTGCCCGGAAAATCATGGAAAATTGCCCGGACGTCTGTCTGATTACCACCGACTGGGAACCGCAGGTTCCCGTCCTGACGATTGAATACGATCAGCCTACGGCACGTGCTATCGGACTGAGCCGAAATGACGTGAGTCTTTCCCTGCTCACGGCTACGAGTGGTATCCCGATTGGTTCTTTCTACGAAGGAATTCATAAGGATAACATCTACTTGCGCTGTCTTGACGAACATGGAAAACCTATTGAGAATCTGGATAACACGCAGATATTTTCTTCCCTTCCTTCCCTCAACGGCTTGTTGACACAGGAGATGATGATGAAGCTGAAAACGGGAACACTCTCTAAAGAGGAACTTGTGGAAACTTTAATGGGAACTACTCCGCTGAAACAAATCAGCAAGCGGATAGACGTGAAATGGGAAGACCCGGTTGTCCCCCGCTATAACGGGCAACGTAGCCAGCGCGTGCAATGTTCCCCTGTTCCGGGCGTGGAAACGGAGAAAGCCCGGCAGTCTATTGCCGGGCAGATTGAACGGATTCCGCTTCCCGACGGCTACAAGCTGCAATGGCAAGGCGAAAGAAATGCCAGCACGAAATCCATGCAGTATTTGTTCAAGAACTTCCCGTTTGCTATCATCCTGATGATTTCTATCTTGATTATGCTGTTCAAGGATTATCGGAAGCCGGTTATCATCTTCTGCACGATTCCTTTGGTATTTGTCGGTGTGGTAGCTGTAATGCTGCTGACCGGAAAGACGTTCAACTTTGTTGCTATCGTCGGTACACTGGGACTTATCGGTATGATTATCAAAAACGGTATTGTGCTGATGGATGAAATTACCCTGCAAATCAGTCAGGGAGTGGAACCGGTAACGGCACTGATAGATAGTTCGCAGAGCCGTCTCCGTCCTGTGATGATGGCATCGCTCACTACCATTCTGGGAATGATTCCATTGTTGCCGGATGCCATGTTCGGCTCATTGGCGGCTTCCATTATGGGCGGACTGTTGTTCGGTACGCTGATTACTTTATTGTTTATTCCTATTTTGTATGCACTATTCTTTCATATAAAAAAGACAGACAAATGAAAAAAGAGATTCTTTCAGCCATTGGAATAATAGCGGGCATATTGTTCGGCACAACGCTTTCTCTTTCCGCACAAGAGAAACTAAGCCTGAAACAATGCCGCGAAATGGCGTTGAAATACAACAAGGAAATGGCTGCTGCCGACCGGCAGACAGAAGCAGCGCGGTTGATGTCCCTCAGCTATAAAGCCAATTTTTTCCCGAACTTTACCGCCAACGGAACAGGGATTTACAGCACTGCCGATGGAAGTCTCGGCATTCCGGGCGGTAATCTCCCTGTTTTCATGCCCAACCCCACTACGGGAGAACTGGTATCCAGCGGTTTCGCCTATTTCCCCGGGTTGAACCTGGATTATAAAGTAGGAACCGTTTATTCCGGCGGCATACAAATGGAGCAGCCTCTCTATATGGGCGGCAAAATTCGTGCGGCCTATAAAATGTCTTTGCTGGGTAAAGAGATGGCTCACCTGAACGAAGCGCTGACTACCTCGGAAGTTCTTCTGAATACGGACAAAGCTTACGTCCAACTAGTGAAAGCCAAAGAAATGAAGAAAGTGGCCGAGAAATATCACGCTTTATTGACGGAACTGTCCCGGAACGTGAAAAGTGCCCACCAACATGGCATGAAACCTCAGAATGACGTATTGAAAGTGCAAGTGAAGCTCAACGACAGCGAACTTTCTTTGCGTAAGGCAGACAATGCCCTTCGCCTTGCTTCCATGAATCTTTGCCATTACATCGGACGTCCCTTGACAACGCAAATTGATATTTCCGATGACTTCCCCGAAGTGGAACAGGAGTGGAAAATCCAGGTTTCCGATATTACCGCCCGTCCGGAATATGGAATACTGAACAAACAAGTTGCTATCGCTGAGCAGGAAGTGAAGCTGAACCGTAGTGAATTGCTCCCTCGTATCGGCGTCAGAGGCAGCTACGACTATCTTCACGGGCTGGAAATCAACGACGAAACATTTATGAAAAAAGGAGCTTTCTCCGTCTTTTTGAATGTCTCCGTCCCCCTGTTTCATTTTGGTGAACGTACCAATAAGGTAAAATCCGCCAAAGCGAAACTCGAACAAACCCGTCTTGAACAAGAAAATGCCAGTGAAAAGATGTTGCTGGAATTAATACAGGCAGCCAATAACTTGGATGAGGCGCGTCTTGAAACGGAACTTTCCGATCGTTCACTGGAACAGGCGGAAGAAAATATGAAAGTCAGCGGCAAACAGTATGAGGTCGGACTGGAAACTCTCTCGGATTATTTGGAAGCGCAAATGCTCTGGCAACAGGCTTACCAGACACGTGTAGACGCTCATTTCCAACTGTATGTGAATTATATTGCTTATCTGAAAGCGGCGGGGCAACTGCATCCGACCGACTAATTGCTTCCTTCAAAAAATGATAGTGTTTTTCTCAAAGTATTCTCACCGTGATGAGAAATTTTTCTCATCACGGTGAGAACTTTTTCTCATAGTGATGAGTATTTATTCTCACTATGGTGAGAATAACCCTTTGTCAGAACATTCCGGAACAGCGATTTACCAGTCGTATTTATCAATATACTGGTCAAATTCGGGTTTAGTCTTAATACCATGTTTCAAAAAGATAGCCGCAATCTGTTCTTGCTCGCAAGGATGCAGCAAGCGTTCTTTGTTGCGGATACGGTAATACATATTACGCCCCATTAACGTATACAGTTCTCTACGTATGGCAACAGCAATAGAATATGATATATTGTCTAGCAAATGATCTATACCGGAAGCAAAGTGTGAAGTGCAGAATGGCTTGAAATAATCACATTTGTTTTCGTTTCCTGCTATGTGAAGTGGATTGACTGCCGTGTAATAAGGGATTTCTTGCGGAATAGATAATGTAGCTTGATAACGGAGACATTTGTTACGACGCGGACATTGTTTGTTGTTGCAGTATAGAAAAGTTTTGGGCACATCCTTGTAATTGATTTTTTCATTCATGGCTTTAATCGTTTGTATATGAGTTGTTGTTTCTTTCTGTTATTTTGTTTTGTATACAAAACAAAAGTGCCTATTTTTATATCCTGTATTGTAAAACAGTTAGGCTCTTGTAACCATTTTCTATTTATGTTCTGTTTATAGGAACAAAGGTAGCAATTATTTTGATATAAAGAAAAGTTTGAGACTATACTGATTTGATGCGCACCCTCATCTCCTGAGCGTCGAATGTCACTGATTCATTACGGAAAAGTCTTTCTATATGTCCGCTGGTTATCATTTCCGAAGTGGGCAAAGTGTACATATATGGGTTATCTATCAGCATGATAGAGTCACAAAGCGACAATGCGATGTCAAGGTCATGTGTGGAGAATAAGATACATTTGCCTTCTTCTTGTGCCAGCTTTTTCAGTAGCAGGCAGAGTTCATAACGATTGGGCAAGTCAAGAAAGGCAGTCGGCTCGTCGAGCAGGATAACCGGGGTGTCCTGCGCAAGCGCACGGGCAATCATAATTCGCTGGCATTCGCCGTCTGACATCTTATCCATTGTCTTTTCTGCATAACCGGACATGCCGACCAACTGAATGGCATTATCTACTATTTTCCGGTCTTCCGGTTGAAGCAGACCGAGCCAGTTTGTGTAGGGAGCGCGCCCCAACGCTACCACATCTTTGCAGCGAAGATTGGCAATGCGTACTTTGTCGGTGGTTACGAAACTAATGCTCAGAGCTAATTTTTCCGGTTTCAGTGAAGCAATGTCTTTTCCTTGCAGATTGATTTCTCCCGATTGAGGACTTTCCAGTCCCATTATGGCACGCAGGAGAGTACTTTTTCCTGTTCCGTTGCGTCCTAGCAGTGCAACGAGTTGTCCGCCTGTGATTCGGGCGTTTACCGTTTTCAACAGCGTGCGCTGTCCGTATCCTAATGTCAGTTCCTTAAGTTCAATCATTTGAATCCATGCAAGTTTTTAGCTATTACCCATAAAATGACCGGAACACCGAGCAAGGCGGTGATACAGTTCACCGGAAGCAGGAATTTCTTGGCGATGATGTCGCAAAGAAGCATGCTGATAAGTCCCGTCAGCATAGTGGCGGGGACAAGTATCCGGTGGTCGGCGTTGTTGAACAGCAACCGTGTGACATGCGGCACTGCCAGCCCGATAAAACCTACCGGGCCGCAGAATGCGGTCACCGTTCCTGTCAGCAGCGCGGTGGAGATGAAGATGAGTGTACGTGAACGCTTGATATTCATTCCCATTGTCCGTGCATAGTTTTCTCCAAGAAGCAACAGGTTCAAAGGTTTGATGCAGACTATGGAAATGAGCAGTCCCAGGCATAACATCGGTGTCATGATTCCCAGTTGGGTGGTGGTGATGTGTCCGAGAGAACCCATTGACCAAAGCGTGAACATTTTTAATTGTTCGGCAGAACTCAGATATTGCAGTATCTGGATAATGGCGCCTGCCACATAACCTATCATGACTCCCATAATCAATACACCGAGGATATTTTTTACTTTCCGGCTGATAACGGCTACTCCCAGTAAAATGACAGCCGTTCCTATCCAACTGGAACCGACGATGCCCAATGACTGGAGCAGTGGAAATTCAGACCAGCCGAGCAGTGGAGCTCCCAATATAAACAAGGCAACCCCTAATCCTGCACCGGAACTTACTCCCAGCAAATAGGGATCCGCCAATGGATTTTGGAAAACTGTCTGCATCTGCAAACCGCTTACGGAGAGTGCCACGCCTATCAGTGCCGCCACTATTACCCGTATGAACCGGATAGAAAGAAGAATGTTGCGTGTCATTTCATCACATTCGCCTCCGGTGAGCACAGCCCATACCTTGGAGACAGGGATATACGTGTCTCCGGTTGCCATATCTATGACTAGCAATAGCAGGGCGATTATGCCTAGCGCGATAAATAAAAGTGCAGTATGTTTGCGGGGTTGTTTCATTCCAGACGCCTGTAATAATAAAGTGAATCGGATACAAGCTCCGGATGAAAAATATGAATCAAGTCGCGTAACACAACATCGGGACGGACAACTGCCGATTCCCAATAATCGTTTCCGCCTGTCGGCGTCAACCGTAAGTTGTTGTTATAAACAGTCTTTTCGTTCACGGCTTTTGCGTCTGCGAATTTAGGGTTGACAGCTTTCAGCTCCTCAAGTGTAGTTGCCGAACCGACATTAATCCAGTAATCGGCTTTTTGTATCAGGCCATAGGCTGTTTCCAGTCCGATTGGGGTTGAACTGTTGGAACTGTTTTCTTTATAAATGTACTCTGCGCCTGCATCGGCAATCAGTCGTGCCATATAACTTTGGGTGGAAGGCATTACCCAACTGTCGTTCCACGGAGTGTTGAACATAACGGTAGGACGCTGGCTGACGGAATCCGTGAGGGCTTTCAGTGCGTAATAACGTTGGGGAATTTCCCGGAATATTTCTATTCCCTTTTCCCGTTTGTCTGTCAGTTCGGAAAGGACAATCATCCATTCGGCTTTGCCGAGCGGTGATTCTTCCAGATATTCCCCCATATATAGATAAGGTATGGAAAGTTCTTTCAGTTTGTCCGTTACAGCGGTTTGGGCGTCACCTATGCCATAGAGCAAGACTACGTCGGGCTTTAATCCAATCAGCAGTTCGTAGTTCATTTCAGGACCCATATCCTTGATTGAATCTTTGTGGGCAAGGATGTAGGGATTGGCGATATAATCAATGCCCGAAACTCCGACAATCCGGTTGACTTCTCCCAGTTCATCGAGCATGGCAACATAGGAAGAAGACATGCATACAATCTGTTTGGCTCCGGCAGGGATGACGGGACCGTTGAATCCGGCAGGCGCTTGCTCGCCGTTGCGTGTAACAAAATAAGACATTGTTACGTCGTTGGCGCCTTGCCACGGGTTGGTAATCTGTATAAGCGTACTGGCAGCGTTCTCAGCACCCAGGATTTTAAATCCCGAAGCGTATTCAGGGGTATATACATCTTGGTTGAATGCTTCCAGAGATGTATTATTACGGGTGATACAGCTTGCCAAAAAGAGCAGGCAAAGTAACGTGATAGTCGGAGCAGGAGATTTCACTTTTATAAGATGTTTAATTAGAAAAAAATAATAGTGGGTCCTTTCGAACGGCAAAGATAGGACTTAATTATTAGTTTGTTTTTATTTTAGTTGGATTTTTCTTTCGATTTGTTCCTATTTGTGTATCTTTGTCCCCAGAAATTTTGGTGTCACTTTTCCGATTCTACGGAAAGAGTGGTGAAAAGGGAATCAGGTGTAAATCCTGAACAGACCCGCTGCTGTAAGCTCCGCCAAAAGTTTTCCTACAATACTCAAATCCACTGTTCCGCTTTGGAGGAATGGGAAGGGCGTTAGGAAAATGGAGTAAGTCAGAAGACCTGCCAAAATTGAATTCTTGAAACTTTCCGGGATTAGAGTTTGAAGAGTGCAGTTTTTTATTCAAAATACATCTTTGATTGGTGATGTGAAGTTTCAGGAAGGAGGAATATGCCTTTTTGAGTGTTCCATTATGCGGGGAGAAGCACGTGTATATGTTTGAGTGTATGGAAAATTGCATCCTCACTGTAACCCTATGAAAGTTTATTATTTTAATTAATAAACAGGAGGATTATGTTCGGGCAGATTTATTTTAGGGTATTGGGGATAGGATGCTTTTTGAGTATGGCTTTATTGTCGTCAGCACAAAGCAAACTGGACAGTTTGCATCATCTTAATGAAGTAGTGGTTACTGCCAGAATTAATAAGGAGGTAATTCCGGTGCAATCTTTATCAGGGGATAAGTTGGAGAAACTGGCTGCACATTCGGTAGCGGACGCTATACGTTATTTTTCCGGAGTACAAATAAAAGATTATGGTGGAATAGGCGGGTTGAAGACCGTTAATATCCGAAGTATGGGAACGAATCATGTGGGAGTGTTTTATGACGGTATTGAACTGGGTAATGCGCAGAATGGAGTGATTGATTTGGGACGTTTCTCTTTGGATAATATGGAAGCTGTCACTTTATATAATGGTCAGAAAAGTGCCATTTTCCAACCGGCGAAAGATTTTGGTTCTGCAGGTTCTATTTATCTCCAGTCGAGAACACCCGTTTTTCGGGAGGATAGGGCTTATCATGTGAAAGCGACTTTTAAGACGGGCTCTTTCGGAGTTGTCAATCCTTCTTTGCTTTGGGAACAGAAACTGAGTGAGAATGTGAGTGCGTCACTTAGTACTGAATATATGTATACAACCGGAAAGTATAAATTTACTTATGCGGTGGATGGAGGATATGATACTACGGCAGTACGCCGTAATGGGGATGTCAATGCATTGCGTGCTGAGGGCGGCTTATATGGCAAGATCAAAAGTGGTTACTGGCGTACGAAAGCTTATTTTTATAATTCAGAACGTGGATATCCCGGTGCTGTTGTGCGGAATCGTTTCTCACATGAGGATCGCCAATGGGATACAAATTTCTTTTTCCAATCTTCTTTCAAAAAAGATTTCGGTGATGTGTACAGTCTGTTGTTGAATGCCAAATACGCGTATGATTATCTGCATTATCTGGCAGATCCCCAAAAGGAGGAGGCTACCATGTATGTAAATAATACATATCGCCAACAGGAAGTTTACTTGTCAATGGCTAACAGGGTTACTCTTTTTCCTTTTTGGGATATAAATATTTCAGCGGACTACCAATGGAATAAGCTGAACGCTAATTTGACAGATTTTCCTTATCCCCGGAGAAATACGGCGCTGGTAGCGGCAGCTACCTCTTTACATTTTGAGCGTTTTAAGTTGCAGGCCAGTGTCTTGGGAACTTTTGTAAATGAGAACGTTGCTTCAGATACTACTTCGGCCGGGAATAAAATGGAATTTACTCCTACCGTTATCACTTCCTATAAACCTTTCAAGAATATTGATTTAAGTCTGCGTGCTTTTTACAAACGGATATTTCGTATGCCGACTTTGAACGATTTGTATTATACATTTATAGGGAATATAAAGCTGAAACCTGAGTATACTAATCAGTATAACGTAGGATTCACTTATCAGAAATTATCTTCCGGAACCTGGCTGCAAGCACTGAATGTGCAATTGGATGCGTATTATAATGAGGTGGAAAATAAAATAATAGCTACTCCTACCAATAATTTCTTTCGTTGGACAATGATTAATATGGGACTTGTTAAAATAAAAGGAGTGGATGTCGTTTTGCAAGGACTTTGGAAGTTTGGTAACGATTGGGTATTTGACAGCCGGTTATCATATACGTATCAGAAAGCACAGGATTTTACAGATAAGTCGGATAAAGATACGTATGGGGGACAAATATCGTATATCCCCTGGCATAGTGGCTCGGCTATATTAAATGCCGGATATAAATCGTGGGAATTGAATTATAGCTTTATATATACGGGAGAGCGCTATGACGTTTCGGCCAATACTCCGGAGAATTATCGTCTTCCTTGGTATACAAGTGATTTTTCTTTGGCAAAGAAATTCAGTTGGAGAAAGTATGATTTCAAGTTGACCTTGGAAGTAAACAATATTTTTAATCAACAATATGAGGTGGTGAGGTCTTATCCGATGCCCGGAACTAACTTTAAATTCATTTTAAACTTAACGATATGATTGTGAATAATATTCTTTCGCGTGTCTTGCTTGGTATATTAACAGGCTGTTGTTTACTGGCTTGTCGGGGCGAGCTTCCGGTTCTACCTTCTGACGAGATAGATGTTGGCAAGGATCCTTTAGGGGGCGTCAGTATTAAAGGAATGTATCTTCTCAATGAAGGAAATATGGGAAGTAATAAGTGTACGCTTGATTTTTATGACAGCACTACCGGTAAGTATCATCGTAATATTTATGCCGAGCGGAATCCGTCCGTAGTGAAAGAACTGGGGGATGTTGGAAATGATTTGCAGATTTATGGAGATAAGCTGTATGCCGTAATCAATTGCTCGAATTTTATAGAGGTGATGGATGTGGAAACGGCACAACATCTGGGGCAAATAAATGTGACAAATTGCCGGTATATCACTTTTAATGATGGAAAGGCTTATGTAAGTTCTTATGCAGGCCCTGTCGGAATAGATCCCAATGCGCGTCCGGGAAAAGTGGTTGAAGTGGATACGACAAGTTTGGCTGTAACCCGTGAAGTGGTAGTCGGCTATCAACCGGAAGAAATGGTAATAAAAGATGGAAAACTTTATGTTGCCAATTCCGGCGGTTATCGTTTTCCGGACTATGACCGGACGGTATCGGTGATTGACTTGAAGACTTTTCAAGTTATTAAAACAATTGATGTAGCTATAAATCTTCACCGTATGAAACTGGATAGATACGGCCGTATATATGTGAGTTCGAGAGGAGATTATTATGGAACGGGATCGGATGTTTTTATTATAGATACTCAGACAGATCGTGTGACAGGAAATTTGGGAATTGCTGCCAGTGAAATGTGTTTGAGTGGAGATTCGATTTACATGACAAGTGTAGAATGGAGTTATGTGACGGAAAGTAATACTATTACTTACGCCCTCTATGACGTGAAACAAAATAAAATAGTATCCCGCAATTTTATTACTGATGGAACTGAAACAGAAATAACAATTCCGTATGGGATAGCTGTAAATCCCGAGACCAAAGAAATATTTGTAACGGATGCAAAAAGTTATGTTGTACCCGGTTATCTCTACTGTTTCAGTCCTGAAGGAAAGAAAAGATGGAAAGTCAGGGCGGGGGATATACCGGCTCATTTTGCTTTTACAACGAAAACATTTCAATAACTAATAATGAATAAAAATGGACAGGAAAATTTTAAGACTAGCATTAGTCATTGCAGTTTCTTTGTTTGTAGGAACTGTATTCACAGGATGTAATGATGGAGAAGATGCTTCGGAGCCTTACCTACTGAAAAAGGAAGACATCCGTGTGTCGCAACCGGAGGGTGGCTTTGCGGTTGTTGTTGATCAACTGTTGAAGGTACGGGTTGAAAGTGAGTCGGATGAAGGGATCTCTTATTTATGGTTGCTGGACGGCAGTGAAATTGCCCGGACAAAAGATTTGGAGTATATGTTTGAGGAGGTAGGAGAATACGAACTGATTTTACGTGCGTCACAAGGTGAGAATCATTATGATTATCTTTTTACGGTCACAGTAACTTTTGATAATATCGAACCGGCTCCTGAAGGAGCAACGGCTTATATCACTAAAGTTCTTGATTTTGTTCCGGCCGTGGGACTATTTACTAATGCGTTGCCGGCATATGACGAAGGAGACACACAAGAGGCTATGAACGAAAAAGTATTGGCAGCTATCGGTAACAATAAAAAGGGGATGATTTCTTTAGGAGGGTTCGGAGGATATGTCGTAGTAGGTTTTGACCATACAATAACTAATGTTACCGGAAAACGCGATTTCCGGGTACTTGGCAATGCTTTTTATTCTGCGGCCAATCCGGACTCTGATGCACCGGAGGGAGGAAGTTGTGAGCCGGGAGTGATCATGGTAGCTTATGATAAAAATCAGAATGGTATGCCGGATGAGGACGAATGGTATGAGATTGCCGGTAGTGCTCATGAAGACGCTGCACTGGAATTATGGTATGACAAGGCTGTAGCTGCGGGAAATGATGTGGAGACTTATCGAAACTATGAAATCACTTATTATCGTCCGGAAAAAGAACCGGAAACTTCGGAAGAAAGAGAGAAATATATCCGGTGGGAAGATAACCGGGGAAATTCGGGATATAAAGTGAAAAATACATTTCATAATCAGTGTTATTTTCCGGAATGGATAAAAGAAGATAAGATAACATTTAAAGGGACTTGTTTACCTCAAAATGCTGTTGATGAAAGTGGACAAGGTAATTATTTTGTTTTGTATAAATTCCGTTATGGTTATGCTGATAATGAGGTGAACACTAAAGATGAGTCTGCTATTGATATAGATTGGGCAGTAAATTCAAAAGGTCAGAAGGTACATTTGCCGGGAATTGATTTCATAAAGATATATACCGGTGTCAATCAGGAAAATGGTTGGTTAGGTGAATGTTCCACTGAGATATCAGGGGTTGAGGATTTGCATGTTTTAGGAGTTGATATCGATACCCGCAAATAAGTTAAGAAATAATTGATAATAAGAATTTGAAATGAAAAGGTATTTTGTATTGGTAGTTGTTGCCTTGGGGCTGTTTTTTACAGCATGTGATGAGGAGGAAAATTTGAACTCATCTGTATGGATCGGGAGTGAATCGGAAAGTAATGTGATTGCGCAGTTAGATACATTGTATCTGGATGCCCGGATTGAAAATCTGTCTGGGGCGATGAGATATTTGTGGACAGTAGACGGAAAGGAAGTTTCAACCGCTTCAACATATAAGTTTTCACAGCCTAAGACTGGAGAGTATGTTATAGGACTGGCGGTATCGGATGATAAGGGAGAAAACCTTCAAACGACTATGATAGCCAAGGTGGAAGGGCGGTTTGGCAAAGGTGCCTTTATTTTGAATGAAGGAAATATGGGGAATGAAACCGGAACTTTGACTTTTGTGGATTCAAAAGGCATAGCGGTAGATAGTGTATATTATCGGGTAAATCAAACTTTGCTTGGTAATGTCTGTCAAGACCTGTTTATCAGTGATAATAAGATGTATATACTTTCTCAAAATGGAGCCAAAAATGGTGGTGAAGGGCTGCTGACTATTGCGAATGCTACTAGTTTGGAGAAAGAAAAGGTTTATGATAATACTACTTTGTCCTGGCCGTCCAATTTGGCTGTAGTCGGAGAGAATCTTTATATTCGTGATAATAATGGAGTTTATATGCTGGATACTTCCACCGAAGTTCTGACTTTTGTTGAGGGGACGAAAGGCGCTTTGAAAAATCGTATGGCTGTGGTTGGAGACAAAGCTTTTGTGATGGGCAATAAGCAACTTTTTGTTATTCAAAACGGGACTGTTATACATACTATTTCTTTTGAAAGCGCTTTATCCGGTGTTGCTAAAACATATGATGGAAATTTGTGGGTTTCATGTACAAAGCCTGCGAGTATTATAAAAGTCAGTCCGGTTGATTATAAGACTATTGATTCTCATACTTTGAATGTCAGTATTGGTGCCGGGTGGGGAGTTGCCCCTGCTTTTTCTGCTAAAGATGATATTATCTATTTCAGTAATGCCGGCTTTAAGCTATACCGACATGTTTTTTCTCAGAATGAGACGGAAGAAGTTGCTGATATAAAAGAGTATGTGGAGGATGCAGGGATTTATTATAACAGTTTGGGAGTTGATCCGGTGAGTGGGGAAGTTTATTTTGCCACTCTGAAAGGATATGCAGATTATAAAACCAATGATATTGCTATTTTTGATTTCAATAAAACACCGGCTTTACAGTTTGATATAAAAAATAAGAATAGTTTTCCGGCAGGAGTTTTCTTTACGGAGAATTTTAAGTGATCATGAGTTTCTAATTGATAGTTTTTGTTGATAGGGAGACTTCTTCCTCTATAAAAAGGATATTCTTCTCAAAGAGTATATTTTTATATGTGGAGGAAGTCTTTTTGTTAGTTTATATTGTGACCTTGTGTGATTGGAATGTAATTTGTTTTAATAAAATGAATAAAATAGTAAGCTTTCTAAAGAAACTCCTTAATTTTACATTGTTTACTAAGACTCAAACTAAAATATAGACTTATACTGCTATTGACATGAAAATTTGCAGACTGGGCGGATTACTTTTACTGTTATTTTGTATGCATACAATAGTGTATGCGCAACAGGTGAGGACTGTCAGGGGAAGGGTACAAATGCTGGAAACCGGAAGTGAAAGGAAACAATCTTTGCCTTCTGCCAGTATTGTCGTCTTGGAAAAGATGGACTCTGCTTTTGTAAAAGGTACGGCAAGTGACAAAAACGGTCGATTTACTCTAACTTATCAGCCACAGAAAAAGAAAGAATATCTGTTGAAGGTTTCATTTATGGGAATGCAGTCTTTCTACCGTGCATTGGGAGATTCCGTATCTATAAATGCGGGCACTATCGTACTGAAGGATGATGACCTTCAGATTGATGAGGTGGTAGTGACCGGAAAATTGAGGGAAGTGGTTATGGAAGGAGATACGACTGTTATCAATGCTTCTGCCTACAAAACTCCCGAAGGAGCTTATCTGGAAGACTTGGTGAAACGTATTCCCGGACTGGTGTATAACAAAAAAGACCATTCATTGACTTACAACGGTCAGCCTATCAGCGAAATTAATGTAAATGGGGAGTCTTTCTTTTCAGGAGATAAAAAGACCGCGCTTGAGAATCTGCCGGCAAACTTGATTAGCAAGTTAAAGGTGTACGACAAGAAATCAAAAGAGGAAGAATTTACGGGAATCAGTTCGGGAGAAAAGAAATATGTGCTTGACTTGCAAACCAAGGATGAACTGAATAAGACTTGGCTGACAAATGCGACGGTAGGGTATGGCAATAATAAGAAGAAGGATCTGGAGGCACAAGTGAATTATTTCCGTAAGAATGGGGAAAACCTGTCTTTTATAGCCCGTTCTACTAATAGATATCAGAACAGTACATACAAAGATAATATCAATAATTCGCTGGGATTGAATATGGCACATAAATTTGGTGGAAAGTTTTCTTTGAATGGCCATGTGAATTATAATCTTAACAGGAACGGGAATATATCTTCTATGTATCAGGAGCAGTATTTGACTGGTGGCAACCAATATTCGGCCTCTGCCAACGAAGGAAACTCTAAAGGGCGGTCGGTCAATTCCAGCTTGATGGGAGAGTGGAAAGTAGATAAAAGCACGCGTGTCAACTTCAGTGGAAATTTCGGGTATACTCCCAATCAAAATGAAAGTAACAGTCAGAGTGCTTCTTTTGACGCTCCTCCCGGCGTAAACCATGAGAACTTGTTCAGTGATTTTGAGTCTGTTCCCCGGGATATAAAGGTGAACCGTAGTGAGAATCGATCACGGTCGGAAAATGAATCCCACCGCTACCATTGGGCAATGGGAGTGATGAGACGCCTGAACGAAAAAGGAACAACTCTGGGACTGAATATTCAGAATTCCGATTCGTGGGGAAATAATGAAAGTTTCTCTCTTTCCGAGACTACCTATTTTCGCTTGAAGGATAAGAATGGGAATGACTCGGTACTTTATCGTAACCAGTATTTGAAGTCACCCCAGCGCAATAATTCCTGGAGGGTGGGACTTTCGTTTACTCAACCTGTCGGAAAGAAGGTACGTCTGCGGGTGGCATATAACTGGAGTACCCGGTATGAACGGAGTAACCGCGATACTTATGAATTGTCTTCCTTGGCGAGTTCGGATATTTACGGTGAGTTACCTTCCGGTTACGAGGCGGGGTATGTAGATAGTTTGAGCAACCGTAGCCACAGCCGCAGTAATGGGCACGACCTGAATGTAGGAGTCAACTATTCGGATGACACATGGATGTTTAACGCATCACTGGGGGTTACGCCGCAAAGGCGTACCATTGACCGGAAAGTAGGGAAACTTTATGCGGATACTGCCATGAATATGATTGATTTCCAACCTATGATATGGATGAGTTGGCGGAAGAAAGAGATGCGTGTCAGCCTGAATTATAACGGTAATACCCGGCAGCCTTCTTTGTCGGATTTGATGCCGTTGACGGATAATAGCAATCCGCTGTATATCACCCGTGGAAATCCTGACTTGAAGCAGATGTTTAGTCATAATATACGTCTGAATTTTCAGAACTCACCTAAAGGTATATCTGCAAACCTAGGCGGACAGGTGGAGCAAAACAGTGTTACACAAGTCATGATATATGACGTGCAGACCGGTGGACGCGAAACGTATCCGGTCAATATAAACGGTAATTGGAATTTGTCCGGAGGGGCTAGCTGGTGGAAACGTTTTGGACATTTCTCTTTAAGATTGGATATGTCCGGTAATCATAGTAACCGTGTAGGTATGATTAATGAAGATAAAAGCTTACAGCCGGAAAAGAGTACAACCCGTGATACCGGATTGAATTGTGAGGCACAGGCGTCTTATCAACCTTCTTGGGGAGGCATTGACTTATCTACTTCCTGGAATTACCAATACTCGCTTAATTCTTTGAACGATAATGATACCTATACGCGTTATTATAATTTCGGTCTGAATGGTTATGTTGATTTTCCTTTCGGGTTGCAGTTGCGCACAGATGCTACGTATAATCTTCGTAGCGGAACGAATATTCAGAAAGGGGAAGATGATGAAATATTGTGGAATGCCGGTGCTACATGGCGTTTCCTGAAGAAGAAGGAAGCGGAATTGTCGGCTTATTGGGCGGATATTCTGGGAAAGAAAAAAAGTTATGGGCGTATGGCTACTTCTGATGGCTTTTATGAGTATCGTACGCAGGAAATAAAGGGATATTTCATCGTCACTTTTAAATATAACTTTCGTTTGATGATGTGAGTTTTAGAAAAAAGTCGTATGTTTGCTACACAACCATAAAATTAAGTTTACTATGAACGGTAATTATGTCATTAATATCGGTCGCCAACTAGGTAGCGGCGGAAAAGAAATAGGAGAGAAACTGGCTGCTCGTCTGGGCATTGACTTTTACGATAAAGAACTGATTAATCTGGCATCTGAGGAGAGCGGATTATGCAAAGAGTTTTTTGAGAAGGCGGACGAGAAAGCTTCGCAGGGAATTATCGGCGGATTATTTGGTATGCGTTTCCCCTTTATCAGTGAGGGAGCCATGCCTTGTAACAATTGTTTGAGTAATGATGCACTGTTCAAGGTACAGAGTGACGTTATCCGTCGTTTGGCGGCAGAAAAATCCTGTGTGTTTGTAGGGCGCTGTGCTGACTATATTTTAAGGGAACATCCCCGTTGTGCCAATGTTTTTATCTCGGCTTCCAAAGAAGACCGTATCATACGTCTTTGCCGGATTCATAATGTGAATGAAGAAGTGGCGGAAGAGATGATAGAGAAAGCCGATAAAAGACGTTCGGAATATTATAATTATTATAGTTATAAGACATGGGGAGCGGCAGCTACTTATCATCTGTGTATTGATTCGTCTTCTTTAGGGATTGAAGAAACGGTACGGTTTGTAGAAGAATTTGTGGCTAAGAAGTTACAATTAAGGTTTTGATTCGGAGAAACTGACTGGGTAGTAAATAAAATAAAGCCGGCTATTCCTTTTATGGAGTTGGCCGGCTTTATCATTTATATAAGCTAAGCTTGATTTACATCATTGCCAGTAATATCATTTGTCCCGTCAGAATGCGGAGGAACATAGATAATGGATAAACAGTAGAGTAACCTACTGCCGGAGCATCTCCGGATGTTGTCTGATTGGCGTACGCCAATGCGGGAGGGTCGGTATTACTACCGGCAATCAATCCCATGAGGGTAAAGTAGTTTACTTTATAATATAGTCTGGCGATAGCACCGATAATGAGTAACGGAATGACGGTAATTAAGAAACCACAACCTACATAAAGTAATCCATCACCCTCGACAACCGTTTGTACGAAGTTGGCGCCGGCATCTATACCCACACTGGCAAGGAACAGCACAATACCGATTTCACGAAGCATCAGGTTGGCGCTCATGGTGGTATAAGTCACCAGGTGGAGTTTATGACCGAAGCGTCCGATAAGGATTGCAACTACCAGCGGACCACCTGCCAGACCAAGTTTCAATGGTGTCGGCATACCGGGGAATGCGATAGGAAGACTACCCAAAAGGATACCCAGGAAAATACCTACGAAAATAGTTACGATATTCGGAGTATCCAAGCGCTTCAATTGATTACCTAAGACACCTGCTACACGCTCTACTGCATCCTGCTGGCCTACTACCATAACACGGTCGCCTACTTGCAGTATCAGGTTGGGATCAGCAAACAAGTCCATACCGGAACGATTGACACGGGTTACATTAACATCGTACATACTACGGAAGTGCATAGAACCCAGCGTCTTTCCGTTGATTTCCGGTTTGGTGACCAGGATACGGCGGGATACCATTGGGAGATCTTGTTTCTCCCAGTCTATATCTACTTCCTTACCGATGAATACGGTAATGGCGGGTGCATCTTCTTCAGAGCAGACGATAAATAGCTGGTCGCCTACATTGAAAATAGTCTCATGGTTCGGAATGCTTACGTGTCCTTCGTGACGAATGCGGGAGCAAACGAACTGACGTCCTAGAAATTCTTTAATCTCAATCAGTGTCTTTCCACTGATAGACTCGTTGCGTACCTCAAGGCTTAACATATGCGGCTTATGGTGTGCATCTCCGCTCTGCATTTTCAGGCTTTCTTCTTCTTTTGCCATATTGACACGGAAGATGTAGCGGATAGCGATGATAGAACCGATAATACCTACTACGCCGAGCGGATAAGCACAGGCATAACCCAATGCGATCTGCGGGCCGTTGTAGCTCAACTGGTTCAGTGCTTCGTTGGCAGCACCAAGTCCCGGAGTGTTCGTCACAGCTCCGTAGAGAATACCTACCATCATCGGCAATTCAACACGACCGTTCCAAAGGTAATAGAGCCCCAATGCAACAGCAATATTTAACACTACGATGCCTACAGCCAACAGGTTCAATGTCATTCCCCCCTTTTTGAAAGAAGAGAAGAAAGACGGCCCCACCTGAAGACCGATACAGAATACGAACAAAATCAATCCGAACTCACGGATGAAATGTAGGATGTGTGTATCGGCCGTGAAGCCGAAATGTCCCATTAGGATGCCGGCAAACAAAACAAATGTGACGCCCAAAGATACACCGAATATCTTTATCTTACCGAGATACACGCCGGCTGCCACTACGAATGCGTAGAGGAACACGATGTGTGCCACGGAACTGGGGTCCCACAATAAACTTTGTAACCAATCCATAATTTAGTAGTTTTTATAATGTCTTTTCTAAAAACGGGTGCAAAATTAGTCATAACATTGGAGCTAATCAAATAAAAGAAGAACTAAAAATTGCGGGAAAGAAGAATTTCCATACAGATTCTATACAAAGTGGAGGTGTGCGAATTTTCTATAAAAAGAAGTTTCGTTTGAACTTATTAATTATATTTGCAAGTCGAACAACAGACATTTGGAAAGAGACAGATAAAAATAGAGACAATATTAATTCTTGTTTTAATTTTAGATAAACTATGGCAGACAAAAAAGAAAAACTCTTCTCAGACTTTTCTCCTGTCTCCACCGAACAATGGATGGAGAAGGTTACAGCCGACTTGAAAGGTGCTGATTTTGAGAAGAAGCTCGTTTGGAAGACGAACGAAGGATTCAAAGTGAAACCTTTCTACCGGATGGAGGACCTGGAAGGGTTGAAGACGACAGATGCACTTCCCGGAGAATTCCCTTATTTAAGAGGAACCAAGAAGGACAACAATGAATGGCTGGTACGTCAGGAAATCAAAGTGGAATGTCCTAAAGAGGCCAATGCGAAAGCACTGGATATCCTGAACAAAGGTGTCGATTCACTTTCTTTCCATGTAAAGGCAAAAGAACTCAATGCGGAATATCTTGAGACTCTGTTGAATGGTATTCAAGCTGAGTGTGTTGAACTGAACTTCTCTACTTGTCAGGGACACGTTGTTGAACTGGCTAATCTGCTGGTAGCTTATTTCCGGAAGAAGGATTATGATGTGAAGAAGCTGAAAGGCTCTATCAACTATGATTTCTTCAACAAAATGCTGACCCGCGGCAAGGAAAAGGGTGATATGGTGCAAACTGCTAAAGCACTGATTGAAGCTATCCAGCCGCTTCCTTTCTACCGCGTACTGAATGTGAACGCATTATCGCTGAACAATGCCGGAGCTTATATTTCTCAGGAATTGGGGTATGCACTGGCTTGGGGTAATGAATACATGAGCCAACTGACCGATGCCGGTGTTCCTGCTGCTATAGTGGCTAAAAAAATCAAATTCAACTTCGGTATCAGTTCCAACTATTTCCTTGAAATTGCTAAATTCCGTGCAGCACGTCTGTTGTGGGCGAATATTGTAGCTTCTTACAATCCGGAATGTTTGCGCGACTGTGATAACAAAGGTGCTAACGGTGAATGTCGTTGCGCGGCAAAAATGGCGGTTCATGCCGAAACTTCCACTTTCAATCTGACTTTGTTTGATGCACACGTGAACCTGCTCCGTACACAGACTGAAGCGATGAGCGCTGCATTAGGTGGTGTGGATTCTATGACAGTGACTCCGTTTGACAAGACATACGAGACTCCGGATGAATTCTCCGAACGTCTGGCACGCAATCAACAACTGTTGTTGAAGGAAGAATCTCATTTCGATAAAGTAATTGACCCGGCTGCCGGCTCTTATTATATTGAAAACCTGACAATATCTATTGCACAGCAAGCATGGAACTTGTTCCTGTCTGTAGAAGAAGCCGGTGGTTTCTATGTAGCATTGAAGGCGGGGACTGTTCAGGCTGCTGTCAACGAAAGTAATAAAGCCCGTCATAAAGCGGTGGCCCAACGTCGTGAAGTATTGCTGGGTACTAACCAATTCCCGAACTTCAATGAAAAGGCCGGAGATAAGCAACCGGTTGAAGCAAAATGCTGCTGTGGTGGAAAAGACCATACTTGTGAGAAAGATGTGGATACATTGGTATTCGACCGTGCTGCCAGCGAGTTTGAAGCATTGCGTCTCGAAACGGAAGCATCCGGCAAACGTCCGAAAGCATTCATGCTGACTATCGGTAATCTGGCTATGCGTCAGGCACGTGCACAGTACTCTTGCAACTTCCTGGCTTGTGCCGGTTATGAAGTGGTTGATAATCTCGGATTTGAAACGGTAGAAGCTGGAGTAGAAGCAGCTATGGCTGCCAAAGCTGATATTGTCGTAATCTGTTCAAGTGATGATGAATATGCGGAATATGCAATTCCTGCATTCAAGGCATTGGACGGCCGCGCTATGTTTATCGTTGCCGGTGCTCCTGCTTGTATGGACGAACTGAAAGCAGCAGGTATCGAAAACTTCATCCATGTCCGTGTCAACGTACTGGATACCTTGAAAGAGTTTAACGCCAAACTATTGAAGTAAGATGAGAAAAGATTTTAAAAACTTAGATATATATGCCGCATTTCAGCCTGCTAACGGTGCTGAATGGCAAAAGGCTAACGGTATCTCCGCTGACTGGAAAACGCCGGAACACATTGAAGTGAAGCCTGTTTATACAAAAGAAGACCTCGAAGGAATGGAGCACCTCGGCTATGCTGCCGGACTTCCGCCCTATCTGCGTGGTCCGTATTCAGTAATGTACACGCTTCGTCCTTGGACTATCCGCCAGTATGCCGGATTCTCCACTGCTGAAGAATCAAATGCTTTCTATCGCCGTAACCTGGCTTCCGGTCAGAAAGGTCTGTCGGTAGCATTCGACTTGGCTACTCATCGCGGTTATGACCCCGACCACGAACGTGTTGTGGGCGACGTAGGTAAGGCAGGTGTGTCTATCTGTTCCTTAGAGAACATGAAAGTCCTGTTCGATGGCATTCCTTTGAACAAGATGTCCGTGTCTATGACAATGAACGGTGCGGTACTTCCTATTATGGCATTCTATATCAATGCCGGACTGGAACAAGGTGCCAAACTGGAAGAAATGGCAGGTACAATCCAAAACGATATTCTGAAAGAGTTTATGGTGCGTAACACCTATATTTATCCGCCTGCATTCTCTATGAAGATTATTTCCGATATCTTCGAATATACTTCACAGAAGATGCCGAAATTCAATTCTATCTCTATCTCCGGTTACCACATGCAGGAAGCAGGTGCTACGGCGGATATCGAGTTGGCTTATACATTGGCTGACGGTTTGGAATATCTTCGTGCCGGAACTGCCGCAGGCATCGACATTGATGCGTTTGCTCCGCGTCTGTCTTTCTTCTGGGCAATCGGTACAAACCACTTTATGGAAATTGCCAAGATGCGTGCCGCACGTATGTTGTGGGCGAAGATTGTGAAACAGTTCAATCCGAAGAACCCGAAATCACTGGCATTGCGTACTCACTCACAGACTTCCGGTTGGTCACTGACCGAACAAGACCCGTTCAACAACGTGGGACGTACTTGTATCGAAGCTATGGCTGCCGCTTTGGGACATACTCAGTCTCTGCATACCAATGCATTGGATGAGGCTATCGCTCTTCCGACAGATTTCTCCGCACGTATTGCACGTAATACTCAGATTTATATTCAGGAAGAAACTTACATTTGTAAGAATGTTGACCCGTGGGGCGGTTCTTATTATGTAGAGTCTTTGACGAACGAATTGGCTCATAAGGCTTGGGAGCACATTCAGGAAATCGAAAAACTGGGTGGTATGGCGAAAGCTATCGAAACCGGCATTCCGAAGATGCGTATCGAAGAAGCTGCCGCACGTACACAGGCTCGTATCGACAGTGGTCAGCAGACTATTGTGGGTGTGAACAAGTACCGTTTGGATAAAGAAGCTCCGATTGATATTCTTGAAATTGATAATACTGCCGTTCGTCTTGAACAGATTGAAAATCTGAAACGTTTGAAAGAAGGACGCAACCAGGCTGAAGTGGACAAGGCATTGGCTGCAATTACCGAATGTGTGAAGACCGGTAAGGGTAACTTGCTGGAACTGGCTGTGGAAGCGGCTCGTGTTCGTGCGACATTGGGTGAAATCTCATTTGCTTGCGAACAGATAGTAGGACGTTATAAAGCAATAATTAGAACTATATCAGGCGTGTATTCATCAGAAAGTAAAAACGACAGCGACTTCAAGCGTGCTTGTGAACTGGCTGAGAAGTTTGCGAAGAAAGAGGGGCGTCAACCTCGTATTATGGTTGCCAAAATGGGACAGGACGGTCACGACCGTGGTGCTAAAGTGGTAGCAACAGGTTATGCGGACTGTGGTTTCGACGTGGATATGGGACCTCTGTTCCAGACTCCTGCGGAAGCAGCTCGCGAAGCGGTAGAAAACGATGTTCATGTAGTAGGTGTTTCTTCACTGGCTGCCGGACACAAGACATTGGTTCCGCAGATTATCGAAGAGTTGAAGAAACTGGGACGTGAAGACATTGTAGTGATTGCCGGTGGCGTTATCCCTGCACAGGATTATGACTTCTTGTATAAGGCAGGTGTGGCCGCTATTTTCGGTCCGGGTACTCCGGTAGCGAAAGCTGCTTGTCAAATTCTGGAAATTCTTATGGATGAAGAATAATTGTAGTTGATATATCTAGATTAGAACGTTAACGAAGTGATTGTCTTTTATAATAGAGGCAATCACTTTTTTCTTATGATAGACTTTTTTTTATCTTCATGCGGTCAGTGAGAAATAATCATGTAACTTTGTAGACTGATAGTATAAAAACAAGAGGAGAAAGAATGATAGTTTGCATAGCCGAAAAGCCATCTGTTGCACGCGATATAGCCGAGGTACTCGGCGCTCATACAAGGAAAGAGGGATATATAGAAGGGAACGGATACCAGGTGACCTGGACATTCGGGCATCTCTGTACCTTGAAAGAACCGCATGAATACACACCCAATTGGAAATCGTGGAGCTTGGGTAGCTTGCCGATGATCCCCCCACGTTTCGGTATCAAACTGATTGGACATGACCCGGGTATTGAGAAACAGTTTCATATTATCGAACAGTTGATGCAGAATGCAGATGAGATTATCAATTGCGGTGATGCCGGTCAGGAAGGAGAATTGATTCAGCGCTGGGTGATGCAAAAGGCGGGTGCACGCTGTCCGGTGAGGCGTTTGTGGATTTCTTCTTTGACGGAAGAGGCTATTCGTGAAGGTTTTTCCAAGTTAAAAGATCAGTCTGATTTCCAATCGTTGTATGAGGCGGGACTTTCTCGTGCAATAGGTGACTGGCTGCTGGGAATGAACGCCACACGCTTATATACTATTAAATATGGTCAAAACAAACAGGTGCTTTCTATCGGACGTGTGCAGACACCTACTTTGGCATTGATTGTCAACCGTCAGTTGGAAATTGCCAATTTCCAACCCAAGCAATATTGGGAACTAAAAACAAACTATCGAGATACTACTTTCTCCGCACTTATCCGCAAAAGTGATGAAGAAATAGCGGCAGAAGAAGAAAAAAACGGTGGAAAAAAGAAAATAGACAATCCGGGTATCGATCCTATCGCCAATCGTGAAGAAGGTGAAGCCTTGGTACAACGTATCAAAGACCTTCCTTTTGTGGTAACTAGTGTTGGTAAGAAAGACGGAAAGGAATATGCTCCGCGTTTGTTTGACTTGACTTCCCTTCAGGTAGAGTGTAACAAGAAATTCGCCTATTCTGCCGATGAAACACTGAAACTGATCCAATCTCTTTATGAGAAGAAAGTAGCTACATATCCACGTGTTGATACCACTTTTCTGAGCGACGATATTTATCCGAAATGTCCTGGTATTCTGAAAGGGCTTCGTGATTACGAAGTATTGACTGCCCCGTTGAATGGTTCTACGTTGCCTAAATCAAAAAAGGTATTTGATAATTCGAAAGTGACGGACCACCACGCCATTATCCCTACCGGAGTTTATGCTCAAAACCTTACTGATATGGAACGTCGTGTCTATGACTTAATAGTGCGCCGTTTTATAGCAGTGTTCTATCCTGATTGTAAGATTTCGACTACTACCGTGATGGGTGAAGTGGATAAAATAGAATTTAAAGTCACCGGTAAGCAAATCTTAGAACCGGGCTGGCGTGTGGTATTCGCTAAAGATGTGAAAGACACTACTGAAGAAAAGGACGATGACGATGAAAATGTCCTTCCTGACTTTGCAAAAGGGGAGAGTGGTCCTCACATCCCCGACTTGAATGAAAAATGGACGCAGCCGCCAAGACCTTTTACGGAAGCGACCTTGCTCCGGGCTATGGAAACCGCCGGAAAACTAGTCGATAATGATGAACTTCGCGATGCCTTGAAAGAGAATGGTATCGGTCGCCCATCCACCCGTGCCGCTATTATTGAAACGCTGTTCAAACGAAATTATATCCGCAAGGAGAGAAAGAATCTGATCGCTACACCGACAGGAGTAGAATTGGTGCAGCTAATCCACGAAGAACTTTTGAAATCAGCGGAGTTGACGGGTATTTGGGAAAAGAAGTTGCGTGAGATAGAAAAGAAAACATACGATGCTCGCCAATTTCTTGAAGAACTGAAACAAATGGTTTCGGAAATTGTAATGAGTGTACTTTCTGATAATACCAATCGTCGTATCACTATTCAAGATGCGGTAGCTGCCAAGACCGAAGAGAAGGCAAAGAAGGAACCTAAAAAACGTGAACGGAAAGTAAGTACGCCGCCGAAAGAGAAAAAAAAGAATTCCGAAGCAGGAGAATCAAAAGAGGCAAAAACAGAAGTATCACCGTCTCCTGTTGCTACCCCTGTTTCTTCTCCGAATAATACTCCGGACTCATTAGTAGGACAACCCTGTCCGGTTTGTGGTAAGGGAATTATCATAAAAGGAAAAACAGCCTACGGGTGTTCGGAATGGAAAAATGGATGTACATACCGAAAAACATTTGAATAGTTTTAGTCTTATAAGGTTTAAGTAAAAGACGAGTTTCAGTTGTAGCCAATACTATTATTAAATTATAGTGTGTTGTTGTAAATTTCATCATAATAAGAAAAAAATGTCGCGATAAGGAAAAAAGTTCTCACTACAGTGAGAACTTTTTTTCATAATAGTGGAAGCATTTAGGGAAAATGTAACTAATTTCCGATATTTGTAATTATTAAGATTAAGATGTTCGCGTAATGTATATTGTTGGTATCCAAAAAGATAACGCTATTCTATGAAACTTTGATCGAGAAACTGAATCAAATGCTAAAAAATGCCTAAGTTCTACTTGAACTTAGGTAAAAGGTAATAAATAATAAAAAATAAGTACCTTAAATATTATTTGGATGTTTAAATGTACTTTCTCTGCTTTTATTTTTATATAGCCTTCTTGTAT